>Ga0255457_1005_pt1 | contig 56228 bp, 56 predicted proteins | sample ANMaggQBNCT02L10_FD_182650 | JGI IMG/M metagenome (GOLD analysis project Ga0255457, IMG submission 182650) | Sediment cell enrichment communities from methane seep in Santa Monica Basin, California, United Staets - ANME aggregate JGI... | ecosystem: Environmental > Aquatic > Marine > Cold seeps >...
AATGGGTGCGCTTAATATCTCAGAAGAACTTGATGTCCATATGAGCGCTGGCATGACATGCCAGGACTGTCATACCTTTATTGACCATCATGTATCAGGAAGAGGCATGGACATGCGGGTCGATGATACTGATGTTTTGGTCTCGTGTGATAATGAGGAATGTCATGGTCCTATGCCGCATGCAAATGGCTCAACATATAACGAGCATACAGACAGGATCTACTGTACTACATGCCACATCACAGCATACGGCAAGGTGCACACCGTTGAGATGTCACGTGACTGGGAACACCGAACCCCAAATGAGGATAATGCATTGAACACAAAGATGTATACTCCTACCTACGTGCGTGAGAGCAATCCTGCACCGATCCAGGTCTGGTGGAACAGGAGGTCTGAGATAATGGATCTCGCAGATCCGGTTGTGTTTGACTCTGATGGAGTTCTGGTGATGGCAAAACCTGTTGGCGGAATCGATGATCCGGCATCAAAGATTTACGCAAGCCGGCTACATTTGGGCAGACAGCCATGGGATGGCACGTACTTATTGCCATTCGTGACAATGACTGTACTTATGCAAGATAATATGACCCAGGCACTCTTTGAGTCAACAGGGAAGATATACGACCCGATCGAGTACGTGGATACAATCCGGTATATGGGAATCTTCCATGGGGTTTCACCCAAGGAAGAGGCGCTTATATGCGAGGATTGCCACGAGGATCACATGATCGACTTTGAGTCACTGGGATACGAGGTCGAGAAGGACGCATCCGGAAACCTGATAAAGGCAACAAAGCCGGGTGACAGTCTGAATCTTGCCGATTTGTCATCAGACGATACTCAAAAAGAGGACGGTACGACCGACAGTACGACCGACACTACGACCCAAAGTACATCTACACCCGGATTCGGGATTGTATATGCACTATGTGGGTTTTTGGCTATTGTATGTCTGCAATTGAGGCGTAAATAAACGAATAGATCGTAAAATGTGAATGGGTATTCCCATTCACATTTTCATAATAGTGTTCATGACATTTCAGGACACCCATGAACCTGAAAATTTTATTAGCAGATGCGATTCAAGCACTTGGCATGCAAGTTGTGATGAGGACACACTGATCATCCGTATCTGTACATTCGTGAATGCTGCAGTATCATCGCAATTAACTAGGTGACCGCCGCCTCCAGGTTCATGTCTGTTGCGGGATTGATATTGCTGATGCTGGCAGCCATCTACAGGGCGAGCCCTACTTCAGCGGTTTAATATTTTTCCATCATGGTTGACGTCGCCGCCATCGATTTAACCTTTGCTTGATCCTCTTTTCTGAACACTGCCACCATGACCAGTCCTATGACGATTGAGATGCACACAGCCGCTAGAGCACAAGCAATACCGTACATAGGAATGTTCTGATTACCCTATCAGCAACGCTTCCGATCAGAGCACGTGGCAAACTTCCAATGCTATGGGTACTTATCGCAATCATTTTGACATGTGTTGATTTAGCGAGATTTTGAAATCATTGTCCGAAACTTTTTAACCAATCACCGTAATATTACTGTAAAATACTGGAATATTCAGGTAATACAATGTGCAATTGTCACCCATGCATGCAGGAACTTGGCAGGTATATCAGGGCGCTTCACTGCCCCACCAGGTGGACGATCATCGATTTTATCGGGGACGGTAGCAGGAGCACAAAGCAGATCTACGAATTTTTGACAGGGCGAGGCGAGAAAATGACGTTTTCCGGTCTGTATTACCATCTATCAGAGCTGAACCACGCAGACATCATCGAGGTTTCAGAGTATCGGGAAAGTGGAAGAGGTGCGCCTGAAAAAGTGTGGAAACTGAAGACTAAGAGAATCGTGATAGAGTTGTTGGATAAACAAGAAAATCCCTCCTCAGGTCGGATTTACATGGAATATTAAAATTATACTTTATTTGCAATAAGAAGGAGCGAATGGGATGTTAGAAAAGTACCGGAAATCATCGGAAAATGGTACGGAATTGGCAGAGGACGAACTAAAAGAACTTAAGAGCAAATCGCAGGATATGAAGGCAAGAATGGAACATATCGATTTGCAGGACATTGTTGAGTATAGCAGGACGGTGCGGGTCAAAAAAGATATTCTTGTGACCGATTGGTTCAATGTCTCCCTGATATGCCTTGAAGAGGGACAGGAAATTCCACCCCACCCTGAACCATACGCGGTACTGTTCCATATAATCGATGGGGAAGGAACTATAACCGTCGGCACAAAACGGCATGATGCCTTGCCAGGTCACATGATATTTGTTCCGGGCAACAGTATACGGGGAATAGCACCGCGCACGCGTATGAGCTTGCTCGGGATACAACAGCCACATTAAGTAGGTTAAGTATGTTACAATGATGGGATCAATGAATGCTATTGAAGTCGATAATCTGACTAAACTCTTCGATGATTTTACTGCGGTAGATCACCTGGATTTCGAAGTGAAGAATGGTGAGATTTTTGGATTTTTAGGACCGAATGGCGCAGGCAAGACAACGACTGCCAGGATGCTCACAGGAATAATCAAGCCAAGTTCCGGTAAGGTCAGAATCATGGGTCTTGACATCCGGCAAGATCCGATCAAAGCCAAACAGATAATGGGAGTTGTTCCTGAACTTTCAAATGCATACACTGAACTTACTGCCTGGAATAACCTGCAGTTCATGGCAGAATTATATGGCGTACCAGGCAAAGATGCCAGACAAAGAGCAGAAGAACTCCTGGGAAAGTTCGATCTCTATGAACGAAAAGATCATAAGGTCAGGACATTTTCCAAAGGAATGAAGCAGAAACTCATCCTCGCCATGTCTCTCATGAACGACCCGGAAATACTTTTTCTCGATGAGCCAACATCGGGTCTGGATGTTATAAGTGCACGGTTGATCAAGGATATGGTGTTGGAGTTAAATAAAGAAGGTAAAACCATCTTTCTCACCACTCACTACATGGAGGAGGCAAACCAGCTGTGCAGCAGAGTTGCAATCATCAATCATGGAAAGATAGCAGCCATAGACGCCCCAGAGAAGCTTAAAATGAGAATTGGTGGGTTAGAATGGGTGGAGGTCAGTTTTGACATGCCTGTAGATGCCTCTGATTTCTCCGACCTGTCAGGAGTCATCGATATCCGGATGAGTGGCGATAAACTACGCTTGTATACGAACGAACCCGGCAGGACGATATATCAACTGGTGGATTATTCCCGGTCAAATGATCTGGAGATCGTGATGCTGAACACGCTGACACCAACGCTTGAAGATGTCTTCATCAAACTCACAGAGGAGATGAAATGATCGATCAGCTAAAACGTGCCTGTGCAATTGCCAAAAAAGATATCAGGATCTATTATCTGAAGGGACCCGTGGTAATATTCGGTATTCTCTTCCCCGTATTCCTCTTTCTGGCATTCGTGATAGGAAGAGATCTCCCTGTTGATTTTCTCATCGCCGGACTGCTGAGCATGACGATCTTCTTCACATCAATGTCGATCACTCCTGTGATCGCACCCACCGAGACACAGACCAGAAACCTGGAGCGACTTGCAGCAGCCCCGGTCTCTATCACAACGGTCCTGATGGGAGATATGCTGGCATCCGTGCTCTTCGGGACCGGGATATCTCTCGTCCCGATAATAGTTGGAATGGCAATCGGTGTGACAGTCACACATCCGTTCATCCTTGCTGCGGGCATTGTACTGGCTGCATTCTGCTTCTCAGCTATGGGATTGATATTCTCATCCGCACCGACCAGCATGACATCCACTGTGATGATGATATCCACAATGGTAAAATTTCCACTGGTATTCATAAGCGGTGTATTTATCCCGATCAGGGAACTGCCGTCGTGGGGACAGGTGCTGGCATCGGCATCCCCCCTTACCTACATAACTGACCTGTGCAGATATTCTTTTCAGGGGACCAATTACTATCCGATCTGGATGGATATCGCAGCCCTTGTAATATTCCTGGTGATCTTCATGACGGCTGCGGTGAAGCTTCATGAGAAGAGTTTGCCAGAACGGTTGTGAATATGATGGAACATGCTTAAGTCACCGGGCTTTTTAGTGCAATGTATAGGAGGCAAGTGCGAGTGGTTGCCATGTACGCTTCTGTGAAGGTGGGTTTGCCCCCACCGATACTTTTTTGGGAGTTATAGAGATTGTGATATAAAGCATGCATGTCAATTACTTGCTATGAAACGCTTACTCTGGTGGCTGATTGCAGGCACAAAAGGTGGAGTGAACCGTGCTCGCATAATCAAGGCGTTGCATGACCGCCCATACAATGCCAATCAGTTATCAGAAGTGCTGGGATTGGACTATAAGACGATAAAACACCACCAAAAGGTTCTTTCCGACAATGGCGTGATCACATCTGCAGGGGGCGGCTATGGCACAATGTATTTCTTATCACAAGTTATGGAGGGAAATTATGCGCTATTTGAAGAGATTTGGGAGAAAATTGGGAATAAATTCAAGTGAATAGGTGATAATATGCAACCATCCATGTACGATCCAGTACTTATAATGAACATCAAGACGATCATAACCACGGCAAATGTGGTGCTGCTGGTTTTATTGCTTGCTATTTATATCCGAAGTTACGCACAGGTCAAATCGAAGTTCACACTGGGTTTGATGATATTTGCGCTTCTCCTGCTTTTACAGGTAGTCACATCGACGCCACACATGCATGTTGCTACGCGTGGGTATCGGATGTCCATCATCGGACCGCTTGACGTGATACCGGACATACTTGAATTTATAGCGCTCATGGTGCTCATATACCTCAGTTCGGAGTGAATTTGGGTATGATTCTGGTGACATTTGGATATAATTCTGGAATAATGATATTTGTTGAACCCACTAATTGAGTATTGCCCAAACGGGCTAAACTTAAAACTAGGTGAGAACAAAATGAAAACAGGAATAATAACTGGAATAATGATAGTTGCACTGGTCGCACTCTCTGCAGGAGTTGCTGCTGCCCAGTACGGTCATGGTGGCGGTGATGGCGCCAAATATGTGGATCTCGACTGCGATAGTGTCTGTGACAACATCGGCACATACCCGGGATTTGTAGACGGTGATAATGATGGCGTCTGTGACAACTTCGGCACCAACGGCAAAGACTCTGACGGCGACGGCGTTCCAAACAGACAGGACGATGATTATAAGCCGCTGCGGGATGGAAGTGGTCGCGGTAATGGCGGACATGGTAAAGGGCATAATCAATAAGTCTGTGCTGTGTGCGTGGAATGGCCGCGTTCTCTTTTTTTTTAAAGGATAGAAAATCTTTTAAATACTGAATCGCTATGTAATAATGGGAGCGGAATTTGAAACGAAATACGATCTATTTACCAGTCTTTTGCATCGCTTTATCGATGATACTAATCTGCGTACCAGTTATGGCAGAAGGTGGAGGAGGGGGTGACGGCAGTGGAATGGGTGGTGGTGGCAGAACTACAGACCTATCGTCCATCTCGTCCGGGCTATTATCGCCACAATTCATTCTTGGAGGACTTGTTGCATTAGCAGGACTCATCCTCCTGAGAACAACTAAGATCAATTGGAACATCCGAACACTCCTGATGTGCGCCGTCTTTGTGCTCTTCGGGGTGCTGGTGATCATGCACCAGCCAAGCCCGCTGCGGGCAGTGGTTGATCCGGTAACGGCTCTCATGACTGGCAGTGCAATCACTCTTAAGAAAACAACGGCGCTATTCTTCATCGGCGGCTTGTCAGTCATCGGAGCGAAACTGTTCTGCGGGTGGGTCTGTCCATTCGGGGCATTGCAAGAGATCGTAAACAGGATTCCAGCACCATCCGGGAAGAAGATCAAGCTGCCGTTCAATATCTCAAATGGCATCCGGATTTCGATATTTGTTATTAGTTTAATCATGGTTCTCGCCACAGGAACCGATCTTTACACATACCATAACATCCTGAACCCTTTCGAGCTATTTGACTGGCATTTTGAGCTGGTGCTGGCAGTTCTGGTCGGGGCGGTGCTGGTCGCATCAGTATTTGTGTATCGCCCTTTCTGCTATCTCGTGTGCCCGGTTGGGCTCCTGACGTGGCTGCTTGAGCATATGAGCATATTTCGTGTGCGCCTTGACCGGGGCAAATGCAATGACTGCAATAAATGTATCCAGATGTCGCCATGCCCGTCTGTCAAAGCGATCGTGGACGGTGATAAGATGCGACCCGATTGCTACGCATGTGGTGTGTGCATCGACGCGTGCCCGACCGATGCGCTGGCGTTTGGGATTGGTAAGATGAGGGCTAACAGGAGCAGAGACCGGGAAAGTGGTGATTGAGGGGCGATGAGAAAATTCAGATCATGCTGGCAGATATGAGCACACACAGTATCACCAGAATTTGCCCTGTTATCAACCTTATTACCGTATCCATTTCAAATTTAAGGGCAATTAGCACTTCTTTAAAGTTGAATCTGTGTCCAAAATATTAGACCGGATTAACAGGATCGACAGGATACACTGCAACATCAATATCCTGTGGATCCTGTAGATCATGTCAAAATATCATGCTTTATGAAGTGGATACGTGAAATGATATTGTGCCTATTTGATTAAATATAAACGGATGCGAATTTATTACACTTAGGACAACTATGTTAAAGAGTAATTCATCATAAGATTAACAAGAATAGAGGCGATATAATGGGTACGCTTATATTGGAAATACCAGATGACATTGCAGATGCAATTCGCTTACCTCCCAAAGAAGTGGATCGGGAACTGCACAAAGAACTGGCTTTAGCGTTGTATCAGCGTGGTGTGCTTTCATCTGGCAAAGCATGTTCACTTGCCGGTATGACTCGCTGGGAGTTCGAGGATTTTCTGGGACTGCACAGGGTCCGGCGGCACTACACAGATGATAATTTGGAGGAAGATATAAATTATGCCCGAAGCCATGTATGAAGGTAAGATAGTATCACTTCGGGAGGAGTTGGATAAACTTCGCAACGAGGCAGGATTCTGGATAGGTGATGAATTATACCGCCGGGCTTTAACAGTGGCAGAAGAATAATTCTATGTAAAGACTTTTTAATTGATAGACTGCCTCCAAAGGATGCACAAAATACCCCACCTTGTTAGAGTAAAGAAGAGTCCTTACAGCCTCCCCTTCATCAAACCATACGTACCGATTACGGGCCCCGGATTTCACTAACGCTCAAATCCGGGGCATCAAGAGGCGCATGTGATTGAATAACAAAATACAAGTCTGTTAAAACTAAATTTATTATGATAAGTTAATATTCTTCAAAATATTTTTTTATTCTTTTCACATCGTGATTCATTTTATTGTTTTTATGATAAAACTCAATAAAGATTATTTTATGTTCTTCGTTCATGTGTGCATAAATTATACGAAAACCGCTTTTAGAACCTTTTCCTTTAAAATCTAGAGACCTGAAATGCTTCACTTTATAAATTGGTATTTTAACATTAATTCCAAGATCGCTTATTCTAAAAGTCCCACGCATTTCTTGTGGTTGGTTTATTTCTAATGCTTTTTTGAATCTCCCGAAATCTTCTTCAAGGTGTCTATACTTTTTAATTGAACTATTCAACTCTTTTCGGAATTCTGGGGCAGCTTCGAATTTAATAGCTGCCATCTTCATCATCATAATTCCTTACTGAAAGTTCTGAAGTTCTATAGAATACCATTTCGTAATCTAATTCTTCAAAATCCTCTGCTGCAATGTAAGGAGCATCATGGTGTGATAATTCACTTACTTCTTTTGCACTAAAACGAGAATAAGAATCAATAGTTTTATCAATAAAATCCAATTCGTCTCTACTTAATTTAGATATATCAGGTTCAGTGTTTGAGAAGAATTTTATTTGTCGGTATGTTCCATAGCCATATTCAGTTTCCCGTATCGCCCCTTCCAATTCAAGTTCGAAAACTACTTCATCAAAATCACATGGTGCCGGGCCAAATGGATATTTTAAATAAGTCTCACCAGTTAATTTTTCTTCAAATAACTCATAATAATTAAAATCAGTGAAGTATAAAACCTTAAATAATACTGTTTTACCTACATTATTGATATGTCCAGTATTATGTATTATGTAATGAAGAACGTTTTTGAATTTATCTTTAGGAAATTCTCCAAAAGAATCCGCACAAGGATTTGCATCTTCCATTAATGTACCTCAATAAATGGGATTAATAATAAATCATATAGTTTTATTGTTGTATATACATTTTGCTAATTTTTTTTGAGACTTATGAATGTGAAAATTTAATTGATGCACATGATAGCCGTCGCAGTCACGGTATGCCCCTAACAAATTCTAACGAGGCCTTTGTAGCGTATTTAGAATCATTTTCTATCTTGTCTGTCAATGCATATCCCAACATTTTAACAGCCATATCTCACACCTAATAAATATTAGACGTCACAATACATATAATTTAGTAGAGTAAACTACCAACGACTGTACCCTTACAACCTTCCTGCTCCTAAGCATGCCAACCAGAAGCCGGGCGCTTTTCACCAGATGGGGCGCGAGAGGTCGCAACCAACACAATATTGTGGAAATTCCTTTTCACACTTCAGTACCCTTTGATGCATCGATCAAAAGTTTCGTGTAGAAATGCTGCGGGTTCGAAATAACCCTGTGTGACGGACCGTTCTCTACGATCATGCCATCATGTAAAACTGCGATCCGGTCACTAACCTTGCGTGCAACCCCGATGTCATGCATAACAAATAACATGGAAATACCACGCTCATTCTGAAGGTCAAGCAAAAGTTTCAATATCTTTGCCTGGACACTCGGATCAAGGAAAGAGGTGGACTCATCAGCAATAAGCAGGTCAGGCTCAAGTATAAGTGCCCGTGCAATAGCCACACGCTGCAATTCACCACCACTCAGTTCATGTGGATATTTTTGCATAAAATAATCTTCATCAGGCAACTGAACTTCATTCAAAGCATCCTTGATCCGCTTTACCGAATTATCATCAAATAAAGCGTGTATCCGCAGAGGTTCGGCGATCGCTTCAAAAACAGTGAACCTGTGGCTGATCGAGTCTTTCGGGGACTGGTAAATAATACCAACAATCCTGAAAAACTCTTTTTTTTCAATCGTTCCCACTTCCTGTCCCCGAAAGACCATCTTTCCACCATCCGGCTTGATCGTACCTGCAGTAAGATATGCAAGTGTGGTCTTTCCTGACCCGGTCTCCCCCACAAGTGCCAGTATTTCGCCTTCATCAAGTGTGATGGAAATATCCTTGAGAACCTCTATATCTTTATAAGACTTGGAAATGTTTTTCATACATACCATCGTCGCTATGCCTCCACGATGGCAGACAACGTAACTTCCATCCCCATTATTTCCATCTATTGACATTGCAAGCGGCTGCTTTTGAGAACATACATCAATGGACTGTGTACACCTTTGCTGGAAAATACATCCACATGTTGCACCAGATATCTTTGATGGCGGAGCCCCCCTCACACCTGCAAGGTCTTTAGCACGCTCCATCATCGGAAATGAGCGCACAAGCGCACGGGTGTACGGGTGGCACGGTGCATCCAGCAGTTTTTGGGATGGCAGTAATTCAAGGATCATACCTGAATAGAGCACAGCGATACGATCAGAGCAAAGGTGTGCAAAAGATAGGTCATGGGTGATCAGAAGCACCGCTTTACCTGCATTCACCTGTTGTTTTATTACCTTTGCAAGATAGGATTTTGTAATCGCATCCACAGATGCAACCGGTTCATCCAGCACAAGAATATCAGGATCAGTGATCAATGCCATAGCCATCAGAACCCGCTGCCTCTCTCCTGCACTTATCTGATGGGGGAATAGTACATCCCGACCTGTTTTGATCTTCAGGTGGTCAAGCATTTTTCCGGACATTTCCAGCGCAGCACTGCGGGATTCCCCGTTCTTGATAAGTGGTTCGGCAATCTGGTCAATGATCCTGTGAACCGGATTCAATACATCCCCATAATTCTGGAATACAATCGAGATCTTGTTCCACCTTAACTGTTCCATCTCTTTATCGGTCATATCTGAAATATCGACATCATCAAGCAATATCTGTCCTGACATAAAAGCGTTGGAAGCCAGCAGTTTCATGGATGCAAGCGCAAGCGTGGATTTGCCGGAACCCGACTCACCTATTACAGCAACACATTCTCCTTTATTGATTTCGAAGGATATGTTATCCAGCGCAGTAATGGTGTTAGCGTTGGTGTTAGCGTTGGAGTTGGAGTTGGTATCACCACCATCTCTCAATGTGTCGGACATTGTGTATTTTACAGTTAAGTCCTTAAATTTGAGTGTCATGATTACTCCTGAGTCTTGGGTCAAAGATTTCCTCTATTGCATATGATATAAAAGCAAGTGATATGATGATCAGTGAGAGTGAAAGAACAGGTGGCATCAGCCAGTTGAACCAGACATCCAGATACAGGAAATGAGTTGCATAACTTATCATGATCCCAAGACTTTTTACAGTCGGGTCGAATATTCCAAGAAATGAAAGTCCGGCTTCCATGAATACTGCGATCTTTGCCTTTGTAACAAATCCCATCGCATAAAGCGGAAAAAGTTCTGGTATGATGTGTTTGCGCATAATATAGAATGTCGATGCACCCATATTCTTTGCTGCTTTTATGTGGAGTTTTGTCTTAAGTGAGAACGTTTGGGCACGCATCCCTCTTGCAGTGGTCGGCCATATGATAAGTGATAATGTGATGATCAAAATAAAAATAGAGGGCTTGAAGTATGCTGCGATAAGGATCAAAACCAGGATCGAAGGTATTGCAAGCAGTGCATCTGCGAACCTCATGACAATAACATCGTATGTCCCGCCGACCAGTGCAGCAGAAACCCCAACCAAAGTACCGATCGTGCACGCTATGGCTGCAACAGAGACTCCAAAAAGTATCGATGTCCTGAGTGACCAGAGTAATTCGCTTAATATGTCATAGCCTATGTCGTTGGTTCCCAGTAGATGGTCCATTGATGGCTGCTGTAAATACATGAAAGAATAATCCCATGGATCATGGGGGGCAAGGATCGGGGCAAGGACTGCTGCTGCGGATAGGAACAACAGTATTGCAAGCCCTATGATCCCTATCTTGTTTCTTTTGAATTCCTTGAAAAACCTAAAATGCATATTCAATCCTCGGATCGATCTTTTTGTAAAATATGTCAACAAGAATATTTGTCAGAAGTACAATAAGTACCGAGACAGTAAGGATCCCCTGGATAAGTGGCAGGTCCTGATTCGATATTGCTTTGTATGTCAAAAGCCCGAGTCCGGGATATGCAAATATCGTTTCGATAAAAAGCACCCCTGTTATCACAAATGCAATTCTGACACCAATGCGTGTGAAAAACGGAAGGATCGCATTCCTTGCTGCATGACAATACCTTATTTTGCGCTCTTTGAGACCTTTTGCACGAGCCGTGAGAATAAATGGCTCACGTATCGTGAGTACCATGCTGTTCCTGATCAAGAGATAATCACCAGGGATTTGTGACAGTGTAAGTGTTGCAAGCGGCAGTACCAGATGCATCAGGACATCACTGATGTGTGTAATACCCTGAGCATTCGAGTAGGGTGTTATTGCACCTGCGCTCGGGAACCATTCAAAATACAAACCAAATACCGTAAGAAATATAATACCAATTACAAGGGACGGGACCCCATCGATCAATAGCATTGAAGTAAGTAGCCACCTATCGATTTTTCTGCCCCGCCTCCATGCACTCTCCACACCGAGTATGATCCCGACAACGGCTGACAGGATAAATGACGTGAATATAAGCAGCATTGTCCAGGGCAGTGCACCCATTATAAGATCGGTCGTGGATGCATGATACATATAGGAATATCCCAGATCTCCGTGTGCGAGCTGTATGAGATAGGTAATAAATTGTTCATGGAGTGGTCTGTCAAGCCCATGGAGTTTGACAAGTTCGTTGTACAGTTCCTCAGTGACCAGTATCTCCGAACCACTATACATCGCAAGTATCGCATCACCAGGGAGGAGGCGCGGAAGTAAAAAATTGAGAAAAACAAGGAAAATGATGGTAAACAGGTAGACTGTTACCATCCTCACTTTCCTGTTCCACTTCATATGTTACAGCTTCCTTTTAGACCTTTTTATGCAGAATGCGGCAAGGATCGCAAACACACCTAAAAATGGCATCATAGGTGTATCCTGTGCATTATCCGTGGTCTGAATTGCTGTTTGTTCGATTTCCCCCTCCACGTGTGCGTTCGCCCTTACCATGGCGATCTTGTTCTGCGGGATCGGAATACCTTTGGCAATTCCACCTATCGTATAGAACCACTCCACTCCAGCATCAGGGTCATAGGCATAATACCATGTCGGGTAATACAGTGATATTGCAGGAAGTTCCCTTGCATAGACATTCTGGGCTTCAAAGACAGCTTCCTGCCTTTTTATAGGATCCATCTCATGCATCAGATCATCAAGCAGGCTGTTCAGTTCCTCGCATTTATCATATCTTGCAGTAAAAGGACTAGGTTTGGAATTTGGAGCCTGAATAACTCCATCATACAGCGATTTTGGATCGCCGCCAATAAGACCGTGTCCTGAGATCGCAAGATCGAAATCCCAGTTTATAACTTTTTGATCGACGATCTTTGTTTCAAGTGATATCAGGTCTACTGCTATCCCTGCCTTTTCAAGCTGGTTCTTCAATATTTCGCCATCCCGATCCTGTATGGATTGCCCACCGGTACTGATCATTGAAACCAGTACCACAAATTTCAAAGGCTCACCGTCTTTGGTGAATACACCATCATTCAATTCATAACCAAGTGACTCGATCATTTCCTTTGCTGTATCCGGGTCATATGGATACTCAGGGACATTGGGGCTTGCCCACTTGCTTTCTGATGAGATCAAACCGTAACTTGCAGGTTTCCCATATCCTCTAAGTGATTTGTTCACAAACTCGTCCTGGTCGATCGCATAAGCGAGCGCCTGCCTGAACACAACACTGTCAAGGGGTTCCTTGTTATGGTTGATCATCAGTTTCTTGTTCCAGTAATGCGGACCTGCTATAACGACAAAACCTTCCTCTGTAAGAGTTTCAGCCATCTCTGGTTTTATTGAAGCTAAATCTACCTCACCGAGCTGCAGTGCCATCTGGGTATCGCCTGTTTTTGCATAGATCAACTGATCAACATTCGGTTTACCAAGATAATATTCATCAAATGCTTCATACTTGTAGGTCCCATGTTCCTTGCTAAAATCAACATATTTGAAAGGACCGGACCCTATGAATGCACCGGTTTCTACAAAATCCATCGGATTCTCGACATCCTTCCATATATGTTCCGGCAGGATCGGCATCGTGCCACCAATATCTTCAATGAAAGGCGCATACGGACTACTCATATAGATCTTTACAGTATGCTCATCAACTGCCTCAGCCCGATCAACGCTGTCAAGCACGACCCAGCCATAAGGATGTTCCTTCATGTAATCAATGGTAAAGGCGACATCATTTGCTGTTACAGATTCCCCATCATGCCATTTGGCATTTTTGACAAGATTGAATATGTACGCTTCCTCTTCTGGAATATATTCCCAATCTTCTGCCAGCAAAGGAATAAAGTCAGAGGTTTCATCTTTCCAGACAAGAGTATCAAAAATGAAATGCATTCTCAGATACCCTGGTCCTCTCCCATAAGCCAGATATGGAGATGGATGTCCCCAATCACCGCTTTTATCTGCTATCCGTATCTCATTTTCTGCAGCAGCACATATTACAGGTGTCAATATAAACGAAAATATGATAAAGGATATTATCAGTGTATTTTCAATCTTAGTCATTTTATATCCATCCGGTTCAAATTTATTCAGGAATTGTTTCCTGTCAACTACTCAAAATTGCGACAATCTCTTCATCCTCATATGTTACGGCTTCCTTCCAGACCTTTTCATGTAGAATGCGGCAAGGATCGCAAACACCCCTAAAAATGGCATCATAGGTGTATCCTGTGCACTATCTGTGGTCTGCATAGCTGTTTGTTCGATTTCCCCCTCCACCTGCGCATTCGACCTTATCATAGCGATCTTGTTCTGCGGGATCGGGATTCCTTTGGAGACCCCTCCTATCGTGTAGAACCACTCCACTCCAGCATCAGGGTTATAGGCATAATACCATGTCGGGTAATACAGTGATATTGCCGGAAGTTCCCTTGCATAGACATTCTGGGCTTCAAAGACAGCTTCCAGTCTTTTTACCGGGTCCATCTCATGCATCAGGTCATCAAACAGATTGTTTAACTCCTCGCTCTTATTATATCTTGCAGTATTCGGACTCGCTTTGGTTCCCGGGACCTGTGTGACCTTCTCATAGAGGATCTTCGGATCGCCGCCAATGCCACCGTGTCCGGAGATTGCAAGGTCGAAATCCCAGTTGATCACTTTTTGATCGACGATCTTCGTTTCAAGAGATATCAGGTCTATCTGTATACCCACATTTTCGAGCTGGTTCTTTAATATTTCGCCATCCCTATCAGGCATAGACTGCCCCCCAGTGCCGATCATCGAAACAAGTACCACAAATTTCAGAGGCTCACCGTCTTTGGTGAAAACGCCGTCATTCAATTCATAACCAAGCGATGTGATCATTTCCTTTGCTTTATCAGGATTATATGGGTAATCCAAAACATCCGGATTTGCCCACTGGCTCTCTGATGAGATCAGCCCGTGACTGGCTGGTTTCCCATATCCCCTAAGTGATTTATCCACGAATTCGTCCTGGTCGATAGCATAAGCCAGTGCCTGCCTGAACACAACACTGTCGAGAGGCTCCTTATTATGGTTGAACATCAATTTCTTGTTCCAGTAATGCGGACCAGCTATGACGACAAAACCTTCCTCTGTAAGAGTTTCAGCCATCTCTGGTTTTATTGAAGCTAAGTCTGCCTCACCGAGCTGCAGTGCCATCTGGGTATCGGCCGTTTTCACATAGATCAACTGATCAATATTCGGTTTACCAAGATAATATTCATCAAATGCTTCATATTTGTATGTGCCATGCTCCTTGCTAAAATCAACATATTTGAATGGACCGCATCCTATGAATGCTCCGGGTTCCACATAATCCATCGGATTCTCGACATCCTTCCATATATGTTCTGGCAGGATCGGCATAGTGCCACCGATATCCTCCATGAAAGGCGCATACGGACCGCTCATATATATCTTTACAGTATGCTCATCAACTGCCTCAGCCCGGTCAACGCTGTCAAGCATGACCCAGCCATAAGGATGCTCCTTCATGTAATCAATGGTAAAGGCGACATCATTTGCTGTCACAGGCTCACCATCATGCCATTTAGCATTATTGACAAGATTGAAGATATACACTTCTTCTTCTGGAATATATTCCCAATCTTCTGCCAGCAAAGGGATCAAGTCAGAGGTTTCATCTTTCCACACAAGAGTATCAAAAATGAAATGCATTCTCAAATACCCGGGTCCTCTCCCATAAGCCAGATATGGAGATGGATGTCCCCAATCACCGGCATTATCTGCTATCCGGATCTCATTTTCTGCAGCAGCACCCATTACAGGTGTCAACATACATGAGAATATGATAAAGGATAGCAACATACATGAAAATATGATAAAGGATATTATCAGTGTATTTCCAATCTTGGTCATTTCATATCCATCCGGTTCAAATCTATTCAGGAATTGTTGCCTGTCAACCCCTCAAAACATGGAATGCAATGAGCTTTACCGTTTAGCAGTTTGACTCTTGTTTCCATCACAGGTTCATTGCACACAATGCAATCCAGTGATTCATGGATACGTGCTTTTTGGACTGGTTCCGGTTCCACTTGTTCGATGGTTATGAGCTTGTCTTCAGGTAGATCAAGTATCTCATTACTTTTTTTAATGTGTTTTTCTGTAAACAACTCTCTTTCGGATTCACTTGCCGTTTTGTCCCTTACTTTGGCAAAGAGATTGCGATGTTCTTCGTCTGTATCATAAGCATCTTTGTTGATGGATATTCTTAGTGCTTTGTTGGTTTCACGGTTTATGAACGTATAAACCGATTTTCCAAAATCATTGAATACCAGGTTTCCTTTTCCAAACGTACATCCTGTGAGTAACTGGATAGCATCCACTCCGCAAGAGTTGTTTTCAACAATTGCGACCATCTCTTCATCCCTGGCAGGTTTTCCAAGTTCCCGCAACACCACTTCAGATACCCTTATTCCAACTGCAAGCCCGGGGCACTGGTGCCCGTGGAACCGAACAGCATTTTCAATCACAGATTCCTCTATATTATTAGAGTTCATGATTTGCGATTCTTGTTAATATTATATAACCATTGTGTTACGTATCGCATGATTAATATTAATATATGTAACAATTCTATTTAGAGGTGCCACTGATAGCACTTATTATGAAATATCTATTATACCCTTGCCTGTGCAGTGGTCCGCTATAGAGTTGAGAAGATCAGGTTGTAATTTCTAATGGTATTTGGATTATGTGGCTAACAGGGATGTTCCAAATCTTTATGGATTGCCCCAACATTAAGTAGGTAAATATTAGACGGGATTTACAGGATTTACAGGATAGTGTGAGCTACTTTCATATCCTGTGAATCCAGTAAATCCTGTCCATTTATTCAGGCAATGCGATTCCATGTTTAATGATATATCTTGAATAGTAATGTTACCCACACAATGTTAAAGAGAAACATTTTTATCTCCAGCATTGAACCTGTGTTTAAGATAATAATTGGAATATATCGCACCCAGAGGATTATGTGCCAGTACCCTATCCTTTACTGCCAGTGTGGTCACAGGTGCCTGCGAGTGACTGGTAAATAGAATATCATGGCCAATGCACAATCCGAGAATGATATTCAGGTCAGTCTTCTCGTTATTCAATACAAGTGCCTGACCCACAGGATTGCACACAGCTTCAAAACCACCATTGTGCAGTTTCTCAAGACCATAACTGTCCTTATCAATTCCACATACCTTACAGCAGACAGAAAATACATTGAAATCCTGTGCTAAGATCTCATGTATGACCTTTGCCTCATTTTCAAGACCTATGCAAAAGGCAATGCCCAGTTTTTCATACCCCATTCCCCCGGCATACAAAATAAGTTCTTCCAATCTCGTTTTTTCCATATAGTACCTGGATTCTATATGTGCCGAGATCTTCATTGATTCGAGGTTCCTGCCAGTATATTCAACATCTGCCTTAATTGTCGAACAATCCTTTCCCTCGCTACACTTTTTCTGTTCACATAACGCACATTGCATCTGACAATCTCCGTTTATATTGGTATATACATTTTAACTTGAACCAAATCCGAGCCTAACTTGGGCCGAATCCAAGTGACTTTTTATTTCTATTCTGCCACAGAGCACACAGAGAGCACAGAGTATTTCGCCTCTGTGTCGTCCTCTGTGCTCTCTGTGCCCTCTGTGGCTAAATTATTCATAACATTTCCAGCGCTTTTTCCAGTGTAATTATAGCAAGATGTGCACAATGCAGGTTTTCTTCAGGGAGACCTTCCAATGCAGTAACCAGGTCATTATCTGTAATTGCTTTTGCATCTTCAACAGATCTTCCTTTGACCATAGATGTAAGCATGCTCCCGCAAGCTATCGTTGCTCCACATCCATCTGTCATAAATGATATATCTTCAATTATATCATGGTCAATGTTCAGATATATCTCCATGGTATCCCCGCACCAGCCAGTTAATCTTGCAAAAGCATCTGGTTGTACAATTTTACCGATATTTTTCGGATTATTATATTCCTTAATAACTCTTTCTGAGAAAACCATCCGCTCCTGCTCATATACCTCATTTTGAATTTTTTCGATCATCTTATCAAAATCAGATTTATTGTTTGGATCTGTCACTTCAGTTTCACCTTGCGTTCATTTCAGTTTTCCCTTGATATTTTCCCATATTTTTATAATATTATTAGAAAACTCACTGTCAGAGAATTCAATTACAGTCATCTCCTTGATCATGGCCATCGTCGGTGTTTCATCATATGGTATCCTGCCCACAACATCAAGTCCATTTTCGGCGCAGTACTTCTCAATGACCTGTGTATTACCGGGATTTATATCAAATTTGTTTATGCAAACCACTGCCGGTATATTGAAATGCCCGGCCACCCCAAGTATTCTTTCCATGTCATGAATACCTGATAATGTAGGCTCTGTTACGATCAATACAAGATCAACACCTGAAATAGCAGCAATGACAGGGCAGCCGATTCCGGGGGGGCCGTCTATTATAATCAGATCCTTGTTATATTTGTCAGCCAGTATCCGGGCATTATTTCTGACAAGGGAAATTAATTTTCCTGTGGCTTCCTCAGCAGTATTAAGCTCTGCATGCGACATAGGTCCGAACCGGGTTTCAGAAAGGTAAGCAAAACCGGATTTTCTGTCAACCAGGTGTATTGCATCGGCGGGACACACATATTCACAGACACCGCATCCCTCGCATCTCTCGTCAATTAGTTTTAGATCATCATCAATAGCATCAAACCTGCAATATTCCCTGCATTTTCCGCACTCTGTACATTTGTCCTCATCTTTTGAAGCGATCTTTAATCCGGAAAATTCAACTGTCTCTTTAATCTCAGGTTTGAGGATGAGATGCAGATCCGGAGCATCCACGTCACAGTCAGCCAGTACGGCATTTTCAGCCAGGGAGGCAAAAGCTGCAGTGATGGTGGTTTTTCCGGTACCCCCCTTTCCACTTATAATGGTGAACTGTTTCATGTCTTTACCTTGCTTATTCATAGGAAATGAGCATCAATGTGTTCCCATGATGACTCTGACACCTAATTTGTCCCTGATCGCATCTGCCAGTTCTTCAGCATACGGACATTTAGGTGGATTGGGAATTGGTTTTATCAAACATGTGCACATGAAGATTACTTCAGCACCTCTCTTTACCATTTCCTGTACCTGTCTTATTGCATCTCTGCCAGGACATCCTCCACATGTTATCATGCCGATGATGTCGATATCATCACTCTTGAATTCTTCAAATGTCCCGGTCTTAGTCTTTATCACTTTAAAACATGCTGTACCTGGACATGACCTTGCAGCCATTTCACATCTTACCAATCCGATTTTAGTCATTTCAATTTCACTTCGCACATTTTATTTAAAAGCATCTCATTATAGTACATTTTCCGATTGTATCTTATCGAACAACTGAACAAACTTCTCCTTCCATTTTGGCATTTCCAGGACAAAGGGTTTACCGTTTGAATAAAGCCTTGCAATATCTTCACTTTGTGGAATCTTCATAAGGATAGGAATATTTTGTTCCATGCAGAATTTTTCAACCCTGTCATCCCCGATACCATCCCGGTTTATAACCACTCCAAAGGGAATATTTAAGTGCTTCACTACTTCAACTGCAAGTTTCAGATCATAGAGGCCAAAGGGCGTGGGTTCTGTAACAAGCAGGCAAAAATCACTGTCCCTTATGGTTTCAACAGCAGGGCAGGCAGCACCAGGTGATGAATCCAGGATTGCATTTTTACCTTTGGAGATCCTCTTTTTCAGGGTTTTAATTACCGGAGTCGCCATAGGTTCCCCGATATTTAACACTCCATGATAAAATTCAATTCCATTTGAAGTCCCTCCCTCAATTATGCCAATAATTCGCTTTTCCTCTGAAATGGCTCCTTTTGGACACACCATTGCACAACCTCCGCAACCATGGCATAACTCTGGGAATAAAAGAACTTTAGAAGGCAGTACACCAATAGCATTGTACTGGCAAAATTTTGAACATTTCCCGCAGAAGTCGCACTTTTCTTCATCGATCACAGGAACTGACAGATATACATCTTCAACCTTTTCCAGATCAATATCCAGGAATAGATGGGAATCAGGTTCTTCAACATCACAATCCAATAATTGTACATTATCAATGCTGAGTCCCAGGTTCGTTGCTATTGTAGTCTTACCGGTTCCACCTTTGCCGCTTGCAACAGATATTATTATTTTAATCACCTCAAATCCTTTTGCTTGTTTTTTCTAATAAAATTCGATGGCAAAAGATAAGATACATTCTGATATTCTACACGTCCCAGACTTCCATCTGACAGCATAGTATCAATACTCTCTGCTCCGGGAAATCTCCCTTCAATATCTCTTGCCTGTTCTTCCCTTAATGGATGACGGGAGCATATTTCTATAATTGTAGTTATGAGATCAGGGAAATTATCAAGACCAAATTCACCTGACTCGTAATCGATAAGGTCCAGTGTTGCATTTAAAATCTCATGTGCCCGGATTATTCTCCCGGGTTCGGGCGGCCTGACTCCAGGTTTTGCAGGCGGTCGGATGGGAACTGAAATGTAGATTCGGTCAGGTTTTACCTGCTCAATAGCATCTTTTATTTCCAGCAGGGATTCATCTGAATCATTCACATCCTTGACCAGCATGACCTCAAGCCATATCTTACCTGGATACTCCTTCCTGAAATCAACCTGGCCCTGAAGCATTTCTTCAAATCCAATGCTGCCATGAGGTCTGTTAAGTGTTCTATAAACCTCCTCACTTCCGGCATCAAGTGTGGGAAGCACCACATCGCTGCTTTTCAGGTCCTGCCTTACATCCTCCATAAAGAAAAGAGAACCGTTCGTGATCACAGCCACAGGTATCTGCCATTTGTTTTTGCACGATTTGATCAACCAGCCAAGGTCATTACATAAAGTAGGTTCACCATCTCCAACAAATGTAATGTAATCGACATTTGCGGGATTCATTACTTTTTCAATGTCAGACAGGATATCTTCTTTAGGATAGAAACTTTCACGCTTCACCTGAAGCTTGCCTGTTTGGCCCAATTGACAGTAGATGCAGTTGTATGAACAGGTTTTATGTGGGATGGGGCTCACTCCTAATGAGCGCCCCAGCCTTCTGGAAGGAACAGGACCATAAGCATACATATTATCCTGAACCTCTTTTTAAAATAATATCTCCTTGTTCTGCTCCCAGTTCCTTTGCGATCATCGGACATTTTGCCAGGAGCATAAAGAATATCTTTTTGTTATCAGGAAGAGCTTCGAAGTTCCTCTGTCCTTTACTTATTATCATGTTACTTTTTGTAATAATTTCCGGGAATGTTTTACTTGAATGATCTACCCTGTTTTCATCCACTTCAATATTGATGATCTCTACACCATCCATTTTGTCAATTCCTACATATACAGCATCCTGCATGGTGGTATCATTGATGAAGGGTGTAACTTTTACACCACAAAAAATTTTCTGGAAATTATATTCACTCATAATTGTCTCAAGCAGTATCCTGTCAAATACAATTTCACCTGCATTGTCTGTCAAATATACAAGATTTTCAGATTCTTTTAGATTATTTACGAATTCTGTAAAGTGGTCTATCCTGAATTTCTTTTCCAGTACACGTGAAATGGTTTTATTAATATCAAAATTTGGTCCCACTCCATAATCTATCACATTTCCTGCGATAGCCAGTCTCACAGCAGTTAAAAGTGGGTTAGCGGATCGATCTACAATTTTTTTCAATTCAGGATACATTCCCAGTGCAATATCGTTGCATTCCTTTTTTACAGTCTTGTAAGGATCATCTTCCTTGCTTTCTTTTCTAATAATATTGTACATAACATCCGCAATATCAGGTGGACAGGTGTTCCAGTTCATCCCTAATATATTGACCATTACCGATCTCAATATTCTCTCTTGCTCTTTCACATCATTTGTGACCAACCTTACAGCATCGAGTGCCTGTCTCTGGATGCAAAATATACAATCAAGACGGGTCTTCACTGCATTAAACTCCTTATCTTCACTGGATTATAGTCAAAAACCAAACAATTCAAACTATCTTTGCGGACTTTGCGCTCTTTGCGGTGACCAAAATCATACACCGCAAAGGACGCAAAGAGCGCAAAGTGTTCAGGATATATATCAAAGATATTATGTCCTTGACTGTAAACTCTTTGATATCTCATGGTTCTAAGGTGATGTGACACGTTTGTACCTTCTCAGTTAGATCTCAATAACCTGTCCTGCTTTACATTCCATATACCGATCCGGAAATAACTTTTTAATCTCATTTTTATAGCGGGTACAATGACAGGGCATTATCAGCGAAATATCTCTCAGACATTGGAAATTATTGAATTTGTGAAAGCCTCCGATCACTCCATACGGCTCTCCTAAATCTGCAGCCGCATCAATGAAGTTTTCCAGACCTGGATGGGCACAGCCTGTAATGACCACAATACCCTTGCTTCTTTTCAACAATAAGGCCTGCTCTTTTATTTTGTCCCCCATTTCACCAGTAGTATACACATCAGGAGCGATTATTTTAAGTCCGGTTGTTTCTATCACATCTGCCTTTTGTGATATCTCGTTCTTCAATTGCCTGGAGAACGAATTTGGGACATATACTTTAACATCCGGGTGCAGTATATGGGTTAAGCCCCCCATATGATCCCAGTGGTCATGTGAAATTACAATTGTATCGATATCCTCTTTAGTAACCCCGAATCTTTCCATGTTGTAAAGTAGAATATTGCCATCCCAGCCAGTATCGAACATGATCTTTCTTTTTCCTGTTTCAACCAGACAGGAAAACCCCCATCCATTGACAAAACCATCTTCCGATTCATTCTCATATAGTATTTTCAATCTCATATTCATAGTTCTCTTTAACATTGTGTGGGTAACATCACTATTCAAGATATATTATTAAATATGGAATCGCATTGCCTGAATTAATGGACAGGATTTACTGGATTAACAGGATATGAAAGTGGCTCGTACCATCCTGTAAATCCTGTAAATCCCGTCTAATATTTGCCCACTCAATGTTGGGGAGATCAATATTCATACAATAAATTGAACGGGGATCGATTTGCCCTTCCGGTCAATACCATAGAGGGAGGAAAAAACCTCCCTGACTACAGGCAGTTCACTCACTAAGAACTTCCCTGACAAACTGTCCTTCGCCGACCAGTTCAATGATGTTACCAAGTCGTTCCTTTCCAGGCTTTGTTCTGTATTTGACAAATGTGGAGGCAATCTTATTGATCAATGGCGGAATCTCTTCCTTTGTGCAGAATTCCTTCAACAGAACACCATCAGTTGGCCTTCGGGCATCATTTCCGCCGATCCAGACCGAATAGCCGAGTTTATCTTCCACTGCAGCTTCATGCGGGCATCCTCGCACACACCATCCGCAATTGCCGCACAGGTCTCTGTCGATCACAGCTTTTCCGCCAGAGATCGAGAGCGCGTTGAACTTGCACAATTCAATACATCTTCCGCATCCGTTACATTTCTCAGTATCGATCTTTGGCTGCTTTTGCCCAATAATACCTATATCATGACGGTGAGTTCTTACACAGTTGTTGGCACATCCTGCTATGGCGATCTTCATCTTATGGGGTGTGAGTTTCTGTGCGAACATAGGTGTCAGTTCATTTGCAAAATCCTTAGTCTCAACAAGTGCTTCCGGACAATATGCATTACCGGGACAGGCAGAAACATAACCCATGCCGATTGTCATGAGTCCATTTCCATATACATCTGCCATTATGTCATCAATATCTTCGTTTTTGACACCCTGGATCTCAATACTCTTACGATTTGTGAGCTCAAGTTTACCATCACCATACTTGTTTGACAGTTCTGCAACCTTTCCAAGATAAGCGTTATCCACAAGACCGGATTGTGTTTTGATCTTCACAAAGTTGGTACCCTTGACCTCAGTTCTTACACCCGGATAGTCACGCACCCAGTAACCTTTGACAGATCTCCCGTCTTCAAGACGCTTCGTAAGTTCGGATTTGAATCTGCGCAACTTAAGGTCTGCGAACTCTTCTATCAAACTGACATCCACTTCATCAGAGGTTTCAATATAACCTGCCTCTACAGCCGCATTAAGCAGTTCCATGCCCTTGGCATTTCGTGCCATCAATGTTGTCCAGCCTTTTGAAGATCCCATATATCCTGCTGAGATATCAGCAACCTTGGAGACCGCGTCCCTGCATATGCGGCATCCGTCTGATACACATCCTGCGAGATCTTTAAGAGAAAATTCTATGTCACCTTCATCCGTGGACACTATCATCTCATCAAGGTGTATTGCCAGCTTACTGACCTTGTCCATGTCAACACCAGCATTTGCCAGGTATTCAGACAGTTTCTCTTTATTGAAGTTCTCCATACAGAACAAGCCGATCACGTATGGGATGTTTGGTATCTTTGCCTTCTCACCCTCCTTCCCGACCTCGATGGGATGGACATTCAGACCTCCGAAGAACTGTGTACGCCTGGTACCATAGGTGTGGCACGGTAAACCTACCACGGCAACGTTCTTGAGCGACTCGGTTGTTTCCTTGAGTGCAGACATTACAGGGATCATTGAATATTTCGCACCTGCTGCATCCGTGAGTTCTTCCTTGTTCGTTACGATGTGTGAACTTGGTTTTGCAATCCCTGCAGTGGTAACCGCACCGTCGATCAGCCCGTTGTCAAAGCAATATGCTAAAAGTGCTGTTACAGCACCACCGTCCTGGCCTTTTTCACGGATTGCGGAATCTGTCGCCCTTGCGGCAACGATCTTTTCGTACTGTCCAATAAGTGATGGAGGTTTTGCCATGAAGTTGAATACGTTCATGGATAAGCGTGATGCATCTGTCATGACCCGCTGGCACACATCCTTGCATGCACCTTCTCCGTTTCTGTAGCATTCCTCTTTCAACTTCGGACCGTTTTCATCGAATTCAATTATATCATATGGACACACAGCAGCACACGCACCGCAATATGTACACATGCCCGTATCTACTATCGCGTCTTTCAAAAACCATTTAAATTCTTCTGCCAATTGTATCATCTCCTGAAATTACATATTTTTGATCATGATCATTACTTTATGATTAGAAATTTTCTCTACCTTATGTTACATAAATAATAACTGCAACCAGACTTATTTTGATAACTATTTTTCACATCAGTTCAAAAAAAAAGATTGATTGGGGATTTTATTCCCCAATCTCTTGAATCCTTTTCTTTATCTCTTTCAATTCATTTTCCAGGTATTCTGCCTCATTTTTCAGTTCAGCAGCCTCTTGTTCTTTTGTAATTGCCTGAACCACTGGTGGTGGGTAACTATAGGCACCACGCTGCCAACCAGTCAAACCGGTCGCATAGTACAAATTACGGCGACCCCGGCCTCCACCGCGATAAAAACCCCTGCCTAAATTGGGATTCGCATATCCCGGGACTGGATACTGTGCACAATAACCTGCTGCCCTGCCTGTCCTCGGACCCAACCCTTGAGGTCCTGTTCCATCTCCTCCTGGCATTTATTTCACCTCCTTTTCAAGTGTTTCGTTTCGCTTTTTGATTTTTATTCATGCCTGTGCTCACGGCAGGCATTCTCATCAGTAGCTTCACTTAACAGTCCCTTCTGCCATGCAGCTATTGCATCCCGGACTGTTCCTGAAGCACCTACAAATACATCGATCCCATATTCTTCGAACATATTTACTGCCCTCGGTCCAAGTCCGGAACAGAGCATAATATGGGTACCTGTTGGTGCTATGTACTCAGGTGGAACTCCTGTACCCCCCATATGTTCACTTGTATTCGGAATCACTTCAATTGCATTTGTTTCAATATCAACTATAGTATAAGTGGGTGCCCTGCCAAAATGCTGGGCCACCATATCATCTAAACCGCCATCTTCCATTGTTGGTACGCATACTTTCATTATTTATTCTCCTTAATACTAAATTACATTCCTACCATATTACTTCCACATTTCGGGCATGCCTGATCGGCACACGGCTGTCCAGGCTGATGTGGGGTGGTGTATCCGCAACCCGGACATTTACACTCCTTTGGTGGCCCCATACCCTGTCTTTGTCCACCTCTGCCCATACCGCTTCCTCTTCCGCTGCCCATACCACTACCTCTTCCACTTCCCTGACCTGCTGGCATTTATTCACCTCTTATTTTTTCATATCTATGAGTTTTTTCTTCATTTGTGCTAATCGCAACTCAATCTCTTCCAGTTCTTTTTCCAGCATCAAGATATGAGGTTCTTTTGCTGCCAACGCCTGGCCCGGTGCATCCTGTGCACTTTTACCTGCCATATGTTCCATTCCCATGCCCTGGCCTGCCCCTTGTCCGGAACCCATAGCTGGCATTCCGGCATGAGAACCAACTGTCGCACCTGCCGCTGACTGTAAACTACCACTTTTATACAGTTCTAATGCATGTCTGACAGTTCCACTGGCACCGGTCATTGTTTCAATCCCGGCGGCTGAGAGTACCTCAAAAGCATTGGGTCCTACATTCCCGGTTATCACTCCATTGATCCCAACATTAACAATGGTTTGCGCAGCCTGTATCCCGGCCCCGCCAGAAGCCATTGCACTCTCATTTGGCATAGCTTCAAAATCCATTGTATCCGGGTCCACGATCATGAAATACTGGCATCTTCCAAATCGGGGGTCCATCTGGCTGTCTAAATTATCTCCTGATGATGTAATAGCTATTTTCATACTTACTCCTATTATTTATTTGTTTATTCACAGTCAATTTTGATATCTATTAAGTTTGACAACATCTAAAATATTCTGGCATACACATCCTTAATTTCAATTTACAAAGTCCTCGATTTTTGCAACAATCTCCTTGAAAGACTCAGTGGATTCGGATTTATCACCAGATGCAACAAACGGGGTCCCATTATCACAGTCCTCAACGATTTTTTGATCAAGAGGAATTCTACCCAAAAACGGCACACCTAACTCATGGGCTGCATTTTCTCCTCCGCCAACTTTAAAGAGGTCTATAGATTCACCGCAGTGAGGACAGGTGAAACCACTCATATTTTCAATGATTCCCATAACTGGTATTTTGAGTGTCTTTGCAAAGTTTACAGCCTTTTTTGAATCAAGAAGAGCAATATCCTGGGGCGTGGTGATTATCACTGTTCCATTGATATCCGGAATTAACTGGGCAATACTTAACGGTTCATCACCTGTACCTGGCGGCAGGTCAATGATCAGGTAATCCAGGTTGCCCCAGTGAACTTCTTCCAGGAACTGCCTGATCGCTCCCATCTTTACAGGGCCCCGCCATATTACTGGTGTATCTGTGTCAGTGAGAAATAATCCCATTGACATAACCTTTAAGTGAGGAGTAACTTCAGCAGGAAAAATACCTTCAGTGTCTCCATTAACCACCCCAGTTTCAATATTCAACATTTTAAGAGTACTGGGGCCGTGTAGGTCAGCATCTAATAGTCCAACATCCAGACCTTGATTTGAGAGGTCGTATGCCAAATTTACAGCTACCGTGCTTTTTCCAACACCGCCTTTTCCACTCATTACCATAATTTTATACTTTATCTTCTTGAGGTTTTCAGTTATCTTAAGGTTGTCATCGGTTGGTTTTTTATTTTTTACTTGATCCATATTCTTCACACTCGATATCGGTTCTGTGGGTTATTAGGTTTTATCCCGAATATATTCGGTATCCAACTACTATATTAATGTTGCAGCATCTCGCCTTTCTACCACATTATGTGTGTTTTTATATATAGTAGAATATTTTTGAGTTTGTAAGCATTAACTTTTCATTTCAAATTACACTTTTTCCTTAAACCGGTTTTATCAAAATATTCAAAATGTTCCACCCATATTGGTTCACATGGTGCTTTCTGTATAAATTCTACAAATTTTCTCAACTGGTTCATTGTTTTAACAGCTACATGATGCTCGATCTGGCAGGCATCAACCTCAGCAGTCTCATTATCAATACCAATGATCTCAAAGAATTCTACCAATGTCTTATGACTTTGCATCAATTCCTGTGCCATTTTCATTCCCGGTGGAGTGAGCTTTGCGCCTCGATACGGTTCATAAATTACAAGGTCCATATCATGCAGCTTTTGCAACATCTCGGTGACACTTGGTGGTTTGATATTGAGTATTAATGCAATATCCGTTGTATGGGCACGTCCTGATCTCATCTCAAGTGTATAGATGACCTCGACATATTCTTCAATTGTTTTTAAGGCCAATTACCCGATCCTCCATTGAACTTTGTTCTGGCATAGTATTCTTCATGGTTTAAAACCCCAGTAATATCAACCGCATAACTCCGCCTACTATCAGGGCGGCAGCTATCATCAGTAAAACTGACTTTGCCAGATCCTGTATCCCCAGTTCACGCACGAGTACTGCAAATGTGGCAACACATGGAAAATAAATTGTAAGGACAGTTGCTGCGATCACCAGTTGGAATGGATTCATTCCAAGCGGCAGCAGCATACCAATGGCCATATCCTTTCTCAAAAAGCCAATAAGCAAAGCTGCTGCAGCTTCCTTTGGCAGACCCCATATGCCGCTTATTACAGGTGAAAAAAACGTACCCAGGGTGTCAATAATACCTACAGCATATAAAATATTGATAAACAAAACTCCAAGGAAAACGAAGGGTATTGCTTCTGTAAGGAAAATCCTTACACGCATCCATGTCTTTTTTAACAGGGCTTTACCATAGGGTCTGCGGTAAGGTGGAATATCAAGAAATAGTTCAGGACTTTCACCTGCTATATACCTGTTCAAAAGTAAGCCGCTTGATACATAAGTTGCAATGAGGGCAATAAAGACCATCAGCACATATTCCATCCCATAACTGCCTAAAATGCCGAATATCATTGCTATCTGCGCCATACACGGAATAGAAATTGCCAGTAGTGTGGCCGATATGAACCGCTGTTTTCTTGTCTCAAGTATCCTGGTGGATAAAGCACCGGGCACGTTGCATCCCAAACTTAAGAATACAGATACTATCCCGCAACCGTGAAGTCCGAATTTGTGGAATATAGTGTCTGCAAGTACAGATAAGCGAGGCAAGTAGCCCGTATCCTCAAGAATTGATAAGCCGAAATAGAATGCCAGGATATACGGAAGTACCATTCCGAAGGGCACAAAAAAACCGGTAGTCAGAAGTCCCATTGACTCTACATAATCTATATTCCCGTCTATCAATCTCCCGATAATTATATCATGGAATATACCCGGGCCGATGGCACGGCTTATTTCCATCACAACTGGCGTATACATGTCAAATAACGGCTCAATTACATAGCCAATGAGACCCTCGCCGATAAACCTGATAAAGGAAAATGTCAGAAGGATCACACCCAGTCCTATCGGAAGTCCGGTTGTTGGTTTTACTGTAGCATCAGATATTTTTTCCCAGATCGTATGGTGCCTGTGCTCAATTGTTTGTACTTTTTTGATTATCTCTCCGATGTGGATCCATTTTTCAGCATCACTCTGTGATACGTCTGTGGGAGTATGTGTTTCCTTCAGACGTGATAGCAGTGTTTTTATGCCTTCACCAGTTAATGCAACAATGGGCACAACAGGTACGCCCAATATTTTTTCCAGTTCATCCGGATTTATAGTTATTCCATTATGTTTTGCCTCATCCCACATATTAAGAGCAACTACGACCGGAGTATTGCGCTGTAATAATTCAAGTGTAAGGAAGAGGTTTCTTTCCAGATTTGTGGAGTCAATGACATTTATTATTAGATCTCCCTCATCCAACATCTTCACTGCAACTTCTTCTGCTGTGTTTGTCGGCTCCAGGGAGTATGTGCCGGGAACGTCGATCAGTTCTTTTTTACTGCCCTCTATTCGCATTAATCCCTTTGTGAACTCGATAGTACTTCCGGGATAATTGGAAGCTATCACATTTGCTCCTGTTAATCGGGAAAAAACCACACTTTTTCCGACGTTGGGATTTCCCATTAGCAGGATTGTCTTTACTTTTTGTATATCCATTACTCCACCGCTACTATGATCCTTGAGGCCATTCCCCTGCCAATCGCGGTATTTCTTTTATCCATACTGATGACAATAGGTCCACCAACGGGCTGTCTTGCTATTACCTCAACAATCTTCCCTTCAAGTATACCTCTTGATCGTACATTTTTCTGGAAGCCGAATCCACCTTCGAGTCTTAATATCCTTGCTTTCTGTTTCGGTTGTAAATTTGTGAGTGTTAGTTCCAAACGTATCATCTCTATGTTGTATCTTTAGGTAGTCCTAAATATGATATACTACCATTAAGCTTTTGCCGGATATATTCGGGATTGGAAAAAATAAACTTGATCTTGTATTTGACCATACATTTTAAAATGGATACTAAAATAGATTGAGGAATGGAAGTAGCATATCCCTTTCAAATTAAATGGTAATTGATCATAGTGTTCGGAATTTTGAGACACAGATTACACTGATTACACAGATTAATAGTTGTTGTGAAAATCAGTGAAATCTGTGTCTATATTAGTTTTGCATTTTGCCATACCTTTTGAAATGGATACGAAGTAGCATTTAATCGAACTCATTTTTCCATTCCATTAGTAGCCCAAGTTTCCCACTTGAAAATTAATACCGCCACCAGGCACCCCAGCGCCTTCGCGATTTTAACCGATTTTAACCGATTTTTGGTAGTAAACTTCGCACTTCAAAAATTAATTACACTTTAGCTCGGATATTTTTTATATACAATACATTCGCTCTGAAACAATTTCAAGATCTTTTTCTGCGGCGATTAAACTTGCGTCAACGTTATAGAATCTTCACCAGTCTCTTTTAGAGATAATTTACAAATTATACCGTCTCGTAGTATCTCATACACCTTTTGTGGATTTTTTGTATCAACGTTTGCATCTCTAAAACGATTTGTGATAATAATATTCATCAAATATTAGCGACTGATGGTGAAAAAGATATGTTTAAATAGTATGATGTTGTGATTTAGTGTCATATCGTAATACTAATATAACATTTAGTATTATGAATATTGCATAAAACTACTTGCTAACGCTTGTAATTTTTTGAAATGTATATGAATAAGATTTATGTGAAAAAATAAGAGATGATAGATTATGGGAAATAAAATTTTCTTAGTACTTGCTATGATTTGTGCAGTGTTAGGGACAATCGGAATGGCAAGTGCCCATTCAACCTGGATGGAGATTGATGCTATGTGCGTTGATCCTGATGAGAACGTTGAGGTTAGAATTACTGAAGGACACAACTTTATTGGCGAAGGTGTACCACCATATTATTTGTCAGCAGAACTGGTAGAACCTGATGGTTCAAAAATTGCTCTGGATAAAACAGCTGAAGATGAAATTTACTGGTATTCCGGTTTCGAAGCAGATCAAGTCGGATTATATACCATTCTTGGGACCCATATAGAAGAACATTTTTATAAGGTATATACAGGCCCTGGATCAAGAGACGATTATCCAGATTATCCTTACATCTGGTTAGAAGGTGAATTTAACTGGGATGAGATTGACAAATCAAGGTGGGCAGATGACTGGCATGTAGTGCAATACAGCAAGCCACACAAATACCTGAAAACCTTTGTAAGCACGAATTGTAACTTCTATGGAACCGACAATGCTTTTGAACAAAAATTTGAAATCATTCCAGTTGATGATATATCAACAATAGGGACTGGTGATTTTGAATTCCTGGTGTTATATGACGGGAAACCGCAACCAAATGGTACCGTAAAGATAACAGGAACAGGTAGTGACACTCAAGTAAGTGCCATATGTGATGAAAATGGCAGGGCAGTACTTCCACTAAATTCTAATGGTGACTGGCTTATAACCGCCGGTGCAGCAGGCGATTACTGGGATGGAGCATATGATGGTGATTTCCCACACGGGGATAATTATACTGATGGAGGCTTAGCTTTTGTAGGAAATACTTATTCGGCAGCTTTAACGTTACTGGAAATTCGTGAGAGCAACACAGCTACCATGCGAACGAAAATAAGGCCTCAGATCCAGTTCAATATGAATCCATCATACTTTGACTTTGGTGAACTTGACCCTGGTGATACGAGTGATGTTGAAATTGCTGTAATTCAGAATCTAGGATCAAAAGACCTGGTGATAAGTGTTAGTATAGAAGATACGAGTGGATTATACACAACAGGACTTCAGATAGATGATACTTTGTGGAGCGAGTACGAAACAGAAATCCTGAAGGACAATTTCACTTCATTAGATCTGCAATTGCATGTTCCTGCAGACTTTGTCGGTTCTGGTGAAATGATGGGAACAATAATCATCTGGTCAGAAGCTATTAATTAGATTCTGACTATTTATTTTTTTTAGATGTAAAATGTTTTTTTCAATAAGACTTTTAAATAAAGCCTTTAACAATAATATAAATATGAAATTTAAAATTGCTGAAATTGGAATTTTATCAATATTATGTTACATATTCATCTTTACTTTATGTGTATCTGCCATAGGTATCGGTGTAAATCCTGCAAAACTTGAACTGGAAATTGAAAACGGTGAAAGTATTCAGAAGAACATTACCATCTCGAATCCGGATAATATCGACCTTGTATTTCATATATACACAGACGACGAATTTAATGACTGGATAACAATATCTGATCCGGATTTCTCACTGGGACCATATCAGGAAAAAGAGGTATCCATCCATTTTACACCATTGACAGAAAAAGTAGGGAGATTCAACACAACAATATATGCAGTTGCCCTCAATCCAGATAGTAATCTTAACCTGGGCAGTGGTGTAAAAATACCAGTAAACATAAATCTTGAAAAAGCAACAACTTCATATTATACAAATCCTGCGATCATTGTATTGATCCTAATTGCATTAATCCTGATTTTTATTTCTATGAGGTCTCGAAAGAACTCATGATGGAAGAAAAATAGAATGGGGGTTCAGAGATTCGAACTCCGGTCACAAGGCCCCCAGTCTTGCAGAATGATCCAGGCTACCCTACAGCCCCCACAAAGTGGGTTCTGAGGGTCAAATTATATTTTTTCACTATTTTATCATTTCTACTATAACCTGTATACATGATGACAGTGCGGCCTTGGGACAAAGTTGATTGTAGGACATTGACCATCTAAACTTACATAAATTACGTATCCCTTTTAAAAAGTAGGGTAATAATATTTGTATAAATCATGGTTTATATTTATCTGCCACAGAGGACACAGAGAAGAAATTCTCTGTGGTCTCTGTGTTCTCTGTGGCTATTATTTTTGCCCTCAGATTTGAAGTGGATACTCAATTGCCAAATATTAGGTAATAAATCAAAAAAACGATAGCAGACAGTTACAATATTGAGTAAAGGTTACAGAAATCGGGGACTGATTATGGGAAAGACAGGTTTCAGAGCAAAATGAGGATTTTTCCAACAATGAGCGGCTGATACGACGGAAGTTTCACCATAAATTGCCAGTCTAGTGCCCCTTCCACCAAGTCTTATCAAAATATGATATAGCAGACAGCAAACACTTAATATCTATAATTTACAATGTTCTTAAGGGGAATTATTATGCAAGAGTACAAATTGTTCATCAACGGAGAGTGGACCGACTCATCAACAAGCGAAACTTTTGATGATATCAATCCTGCAACCTTAAAGAAACTGGCAACGCTGCAGGTAGCATCCGAAGATGATGTGGACCGGGCAGTGGAAGCCGCCTTGAATACTTTTGGGACATGGAGCGAGACACCGCCGCCCAGGCGTGCACTGGTGCTGTTCAAGGCCGCACGTATGCTGGAAGAACGCAAGGAAGACCTTGCGGCCCTGATGACCAGGGAGATGGGCAAGGTCCTGGCCGAGACCCGCGGGGACGTGCAGGAAGCCATCGACATCACCCTGTACGCTGCCGGGGAAGGGCGGCGGATGTTCGGCGAGACCACCACCTCTGAGTTGAAGGACAAGTTCTGCATGACAGTGCTGCGTCCTATCGGTGTGATTGGTATGATCACTCCATGGAACTTCCCAATGGCCATTCCTGCCTGGAAGATAATGCCTGCACTGGTGGCAGGTAACACCATTGTGATGAAACCTGCCAGCGATACACCGCTATTGACAATCAAGCTGGTGGAGATTCTTATAGAAGCGGGACTGCCGCCCGGTGTGATAAACCTGGTGTTCGGGCCGGGAAGTACGGTGGGCCAGGCCATAGTCCATCATCCCGATATCAGGGCCATCTCATTTACAGGCAGCCTGGAAACAGGAAAATGGATAATGGGTGAATGTGCCAGGGACATGAAACGGGTATCGCTGGAACTGGGCGGCAAGAACCCGATCATCATTATGGATGATGCGGATATCGACCTTGCCGTGGACGGTGTGGTCTGGGGTGCCTTTGGTACGACCGGGCAGCGCTGCACTGCTGCCAGCAGGGTCATTGTACATGAAAAGGTGAAGGACGAGTTCACACAAAAACTCCTGGCCAAGACCAGGTCCCTAAAACTTGGTGACGGGCTAAAACCCGATACCGATATAGGTCCGGTCATCAACCGGTCGCAGCTGGAGAAGATAGAGAAATATACTGTTATCGGGAAGAACGAAGGGGCAAACCTGTTAACAGGCGGCAACCTGGCAGATCCGGGACTTCCCGGACATTTCTTTGAACCTACCATATTCACGGAAGTGGACCAGGACATGTGTATAGCCCAGGAAGAGATATTCGGTCCGGTTGTGGCCTTGATACCGGTATCAGGATTTGGTGAAGCTATTGAGGTAACAAATAACACTATCTACGGCCTGTCTTCATCCATATATACCAGGGATATTTCAAATGCATTCAAAGCCATTGAAAAGATCGAAGCAGGGATAACTTATATAAACTCATCAACGATCGGCGCAGAGGTACACCTGCCATTTGGTGGAGTTAAAGGCACAGGCAACGGATTCAGGGAAGCAGGAACCGATGCTGTCAGGGAATTTACTGAAGTTAAGGCCGTGTATTTTGATTACAGCGGCAGGCTCCAGAAGGCGCAGATCGAATAAGATATACAATACTATACAGAAACATTGTTTCGGAACAATATATCGGAACAATATACCGAAACAATATATCGGAACAATATACCGGAACAATATACCGGAACAATATACCGGAACAATATATCAGGTTAAGATATTTCAGGAGACAAAAATATGATCGAACCACCAGGACAAAGGTCTAAAGAGATCATCGACTGCGATTGTGATGTAATGTCAGCATGTTTGGCCCGCCCTTATCCACTGGTCGTGGACAGGGCAGAGGGTTCTGTCATCACGGACGTGGAAGGCAGGGAGTACATAGATTTTGTGGCAGGTATCGCTGTAATGAACGCAGGCCATTCCAACCCGGTAGTCTCGTTGGCAATATCGGTACAACTGGAAAAGATAGCACACTGCGGATTCCCTGACTTCTATGCCGAGCCCCCTGTCAAGCTCGGAAAAAAACTGGAAAGCCTGACCCGATATGACCGCGTGTTTTTGTGTAACAGCGGAACCGAGTCTGTGGAAGCTGCCATCAAACTGGCCATGTGGAAGACCAACCGGCAGAACCTGATAGCTTTTTACAATTGTTTTCACGGCCGGACACTTGGCTCCCTGTCCCTGACCTGTTCAAAGATCAGGCAAAAGGAGCATTTTCCATCTCTTAGGGTTGTGCACGCCCATTATGCTTACTGCTACCGCTGTCCCCTTAACCTGGAATATCCGGATTGCGGAATATCATGTGCCGGAGAGATTGAATCACTTATCTTCAAGCGTGAGCTTAGTCCCGATGACACTGCTGCCATTGTTGTGGAGCCGGTGCAGGGTGAGGGTGGTTATATCGTACCGCCGATCGAATTCCACAAGGAGATAAGGCGCATCTGTGACGACCATAATGTGCTGATGGTGGCCGATGAGGTGCAGGCGGGCTGCTGGCGCACAGGTACCTTCATGGCTATGGAGAACTTCGGTGTCAGGGCCGATATCGTGTGCATGGCAAAGGCACTGGGTGCCGGCCTGCCCCTGGGTGCCATGCTGTCAGACAACGAAATAATGGACTGGCCGCCAGGTACTCATTCCAATACATTCGGCGGCAACCTGCTGGCATCGGCTGCTTCAGTAGCTGCACTGGAGTATATGGAGGAAGAAAAGCTGGGCAGCCATGCAAAGGAACTTGGAGGGCATATCATGCAGCGGCTGCGGGAAATGCAGTCAGAATATCCTGTTATCGGGGATGTGCGAGGTCTGGGGTTGATGATAGGAGTTGAGTTCATCAAGCCGGACGGGTCCATTAACCCTGGTTTACGTGACAAGATCGTTGTTGAAGGATTCAGGGAGGGTATTGTCCTGCTCTCATGCGGCGACTCTGTTATACGGTTCTCCCCGCCGCTGGTCATGACAAGGGAGGAGGCTGACACCGGGCTGGACAGGTTTGAGGCTGCATTGAAGAGGGCTGTCAAATAGATCAAGCTGTCAAATGGGTTACTGTCAAATAGGTTAAATACTATAACAAATTTTACAATCAACACACATTATTTACCGGAGACCCTAGCTTGACAGAAACCGAGAATAAGAAAAACATACTGGCCGACCTCCTCCCATTTGTGGCCATGGGAATGTTCCTGCTCCTTGTACAGATAATCTCGGTTATGCTGGCCCAGCCCATGATAGATGAGGGCATGCAGTTCACTGAAGACCCTGATAGCGTATGGAATACAATATATTACATCGGACTTATACTGGGATTCACCGGGGTCATACTCTATGCTTTCAAGAAGAATATCAAATGGATGATCCACGGCTTCATCCTCTTCGCAGTAGGCGCTACCCTCTATTATGTGTTCCTTGCAATCTTTGCCATATTCATGGATGAAACTGCCAGCATAATACTTACACTGGCATTATCATTGGCACTCACCGTACTGCTTTATCTGTTCCCTGAATGGTATGTCATCGACATCATCGGCATCCTGATAGGTGCAGGTGTGACCGCTATTATCGGAATATCTTTTGGCGTGATGCCTACACTGATACTGTTGATACTGCTGGCGGTCTATGACGCAATATCAGTATACCAGACCAAACATATGCTCGCCCTGGCCGAAGGCGTGATGGATATGAAGGTACCCATACTGTTCGTCATACCGAATCATCTGAACTTCTCATTCCGCGAATACAAATATGAAAAGGATGCTAAACGTGAAGCATTCTTTATGGGGCTGGGAGATGCGATTATGCCAACCATACTGGTGGTATCTGCCAACGTGTTCATCACTGAAGGATATATCAACCTGCCGCTGATAGGTTTATTGAACATGCCCGCGCTGGGTGCGGCTTTGGGCACCATTGTTGGCTTTGCAGCACTAATGGCGGTAGTGGCAAAAGGAAATCCACAGGCGGGGCTGCCGTTTTTGAACACCGGGGCCATTTTAGGGTATGTCGTCGGATGCCTGGCAGCCGGTGTGTCCATTATTCCGCTGTAATAGAAGGATATTTCACATATAGAATTCCTTTTAAAAATCATTATTCACAGGTAATAACCTTAATAACGTATCCACTTCAAATCTAAGGGTAATTTAAAAATTATTAGACAGGATTAACAGGATCTACAGGATATACCGCAACGTCAACATCCTGTAAATCCTGTAAATCCGGTCAAAATACCATATTTTAAAGTGGATACTTAATAACCTTAATTAGAAACGGAGGATGCCCTGGTGCGTGTAGGAGTCTATATTTGCCACTGCGGCAGCAATATCGCAGGAAACCTGGATGTTGAGTCTGTCCGCGAATTTGCCAGCAGCCTGTCCGACGTTGTAGTTTCAAAGGATATCAACTATGCTTGCGGTGACCAGGGGCAGGATGAGATCAAGACAGATATTCATAAACTGGACCTTGACCGTATAGTAATAGCTGCTTGCTCACCAAGGCTGCATGAAGTGACCTTCAGGCGAATGGCACAGGCAGCCGGACTGAACCCATACCTGGTCGAGATGGTCAATATCAGGGAGCAGTGCTCATGGGTACACAGGGATGCATATCATTATGCCACACAAAAAGCCAAGGACCTGGTGGCCATGGGAGTTGCAAGGGCACGGCTGCTTAACCCACTGAGCGTTGAAAGCGTCCCCGCCAACAGGGATGTGCTGGTGATAGGGGGTGGAGTGACAGGCATCCAGGCGGCCCTTAACCTGGCAGACAGCGGGATAAAGGTCCACCTTGTTGAGCAGGATTCCACCATCGGCGGCTGGATGGCACGGCTCAATGATGTTTTCCCCACAAATGACTGCTCCATGTGCGTGCTGGCGCCAAAGATGACCGAGGCAGCAGACCATCCGAACATTACCCTGCATACCTATTCAGAGATCCAGGATATCACCGGCCATATAGGGAATTTCCATATATCGGTAGTGCATAAGCCAAGGTATGTGGATGAATCCAAATGCAAAGGCTGCATCGAACTGTGTGGATCCGTATGTCCTATAGAGGTACCAGTGGAAGTGGATGGGGGACTCAGCCTGCGCAAGGCTATCTACCTGCCCATGTCCCAGGCAGTGCCATTTGTGGCAGTGGTGGACCCGAAACACTGTGTAGGCTGCGGGTTGTGCGTGAAGGCCTGTGAACCTGAAGCTATTATTATTGACCAGAAAGAAGAACTTGTGGAGTTTGATGTGGGTGCTATTATAGTTGCCACAGGCTACCATCTTTTCGATGCGTCCAGGAAGCCCGAGTACGGATATGGCATTGTGAAAAACGTCATTACCAGCATGGAACTGGAGCAGATGCTAAACGCATCGGGTCCAACACAGGGACGATTGGTCCGTCCTTCAGACGGACACGAGGCAAAACGGGTGGCCTTTATCCAGTGTGTGGGTTCCAGGGATGAGACTATGGGCAACCCGTACTGTTCAAGAGTGTGCTGTATGGCTGCTATAAAAAATGCCGGACTTATTATGAACAGGAACCCTGAAAATCATGTGACTGTTCATTATATAGATATCAGGGCGGGCGGCGAAAACTATGAGGAATATTATATCAGGCAGCAGGAGAAAGGTGTTGAGTTCATCAGGGGCAGAGTGGCATCGGTAAAGGAGGTGGACGGTGAGGCTGTGATCACCTACGAGGATACCTTAACAGGTGAGATCGTGGACAGTACTGTTGACCTGGTTGTGCTATCTGTGGGCCTGGAGCCAAATAGCAAGGCCAACAGCATTGTGGATACCCTGAACCTGAGCCGGCGGCCCGATAGGTTCATCCAGGCGGCCCATCCGAAAATGCGGCCGGTGGATACCCATACCAGGGGCGTGTTCGTAGCTGGCTGTGCTTCGGGACCTAAGGAGATACAGGTTTCTATTGCACAGGGATTGGCGGCATCTGCCAGGGCACAGGGATTGTTGAGCAGCGGCAGTATCCAGAAAGATGTGATGGGCGTAAGGTTAGTAGACGAATTGTGCAATGGCTGCCGGTTGTGCGAGGAAGTATGTACTTACGGCAGGATCAAAGTTATTGACGGCAAGGCTGTTGTGGATGAGCTGACCTGCGGCGGGTGCGGTACCTGTGCAGCGGCATGTCCACGGGGAGCCCTGCAGGTTAGGCATTCTACTGATGACCAGATACTGGCCCAGGTTCGGGCCGCTACAGAGGATATCAGGGAGACCCCGTTGATCATTGGGTTTTTGTGCAACTGGTGCAGTTATGCGGCGGCAGACCTGGCAGGGACGCAGGGTGTATCCTATCCGACAAATAGCAGGAACATCCGTGTGATGTGTGCGGGAAGGGTGAACCCGTCTTTTGTGCTTGAGGCATTGAAGGGCGGTGCGGACGGCGTGCTGGTGGCAGGGTGCAGGTTGGGTGAATGCCACTATATCAACGGGAATATTAAGGCGCAGCAGCGGCTGGATGTACTGAAGGATGTGCTTGCTGAACTGGGTATCGACCCGGGGCGTTTGAGGACTGCATGGGTGGCGGCAAGTGAGGCAGGGAAGTTTGCCGATGAGGTCAGCCGGTTTGTGGAGGATCTTGAAAAGATCGGGGCTATCGGGAGCGAGCTGGATCAAAATAATGGATATTTCAGACAGGATGAACAGGATTGACAGGATAGGATCGAATCCTGTATATCCTGTAAATCTTGTCAAAAGATTTGATTAAAACTAAGATAATTACCTGTATCGATATCGAAATGCGTTGTTTATTTACTAAACGTAACTAAGCGTTCATGACATTCCAGGATACCTATGAGCTTGAAAATGCTATTTACAGAGGAAATATGGAACCGCTGTGTCTTATTTTAGATGTACGGGAGAAAAAGAAGATTGCGGAAAATATATGTTAATTGTCAAATCTTCTAATTATTGGATGTGAATATTTGAGGAGGAATGATTATGGCCAAACAAAAGCAGCCTGATATTTATCAGGTAAAAGTAACACTCGATGGCATCAGACCGCCAATATGGAGACGGATCCTGGTTACAAGCGATACTACATTGAGCAAACTTCACAGGATCTTGCAGGTCGTTATGGGATGGGCTGATTACCATCTTCATCAGTTCATTATCAATGGGACTTATTATGGCATACATGACCCGGATTTGATGTTTGACTTAAAGGATGAAGAAAAGATGAAACTGGATATGGTGGTACTCCAGGAACAGAAGAAGTTTATTTATGAATATGATTTTGGTGATTCCTGGTATCATAATATACTGATCGAGAAGATTCTTCCACCGGATACGAAAAGGCATTATCCGGTCTGTATCAAGGGTAAACGGGCATGTCCTCCTGAGGATTGCGGTGGTGAGGGAGGATATTACTATTTCCTTGAAGCTATCCAGGATCCCGATCATCCCGAACATGAGGAGATGCTGGAATGGGAGGGTGGAAGTTTCGATCCGGAAGCTTTTGATATTGATGAGGTTAACAGGATTTTGAAAAAGATCAGGTGAAATCTCTGGGATAGAGGTATAATATGGACAAGGTGATCTGGAAATTTAATATTCCTTGTGAATACGTAACTCTTCTTGATGACATTAAAGAGCGTATTCGTACAATATGAGGCATTAAGAACTGCTAATAAGGAGCTTATTTCGCTTTACTGACAGCATCCAACCATTACTTTCAACACAGAAGACCTCACATGAAATCCCCCTGGCACCCCACCTAGACCCTCACCCCCGCCACAGCCAGCGCACTCATGCGGATCGAGTCAGCCCGGACCGCGGTCGAGCATACATCCCTACCGCCCGCAGTCCAGGAAGAACTGTGCCGCCGTGCCCGCATCCGTTCTACTCACTATTACGCTATTAAAAAAGCAGGAAAAATATAAAACCAAATTAAAGCCTCGGGGGGGATTTTATGACTTTATGTACACAAAGCCTATATATTACCTTGAATATATAATTTGATATTATGGCATTTCATAAAATCAACGTTCAGGCAAGATTAGACGGACTAGTTGACCCAGGAGTATCTGAGCTTAACAGGGAGCTAATCACTGGTTTTATTGATTGGTGCTTTTCAAATAGAATAGGTGAGCATAGGGCGGTCAAATACATTTCAACACTCAAGCATATTGCTATTGACCTGAACATTGACTTCGATAAAGTCACAAAAAAAGAAATGGAGGCATATATTGGACGACTGGAGCGCTCTGATAAATCCAACTGGACCAAACACGATTATAAAATTGCAGTTAAAAAATTCTATACATGGTTAAACGGTGGCAAAGAATCGGAGCTTACTGACTGGATTAAAACCACGTTATCCAAAAAAGAAACAAGAATGCCAGAAGAATTATTAATCGAAGAAGAAGTTTTAAAATTAATTGGCGCTGCAAAGTCTCCTCGGGATAAAGCATTAATTGCTCTCATGTGGGACGTAGGGGCCAGGATTGGAGAAATAGCAAATATCAAGATTAAGAATCTGACCTTTGACGAGTACGGCATGTCAGTATTGCTTAATGGTAAGACTGGACCCCGAAGGGTCCGGGCTGTTTGGAGCATACAATATATCATGTCATGGTTAGAAATGCACCCGGATAAGAAAAACAATAACGCTATGCTGTGGGTCAATTCAGAGAATAAACCGATAAGTTACCAAGCAGTACGAAAACAATTGATAAGGATAACTAACAGGGCAAAGATACAAAAAAGGATAACACCTCATTTATTCAGGCATTCACGGGCTACCTTTTTGGCCAGGCATTTAACCGAAGCTGAAATGAATGTTTATTTCGGTTGGGTCCAGGGGTCAGATATGGCGGCTACTTATGTTCACTTATCAGGGCGGGACGTGGACAAGTCAATTTTAAAGGCTCATGGCATTACAGTAGAAGAAGATAACAATAAGCCTCAAGTCCAACAATGTCCACGCTGTAAGGCTGTTAATGGGCCAGAAGCATTGTTTTGTTTTAAGTGTGGTGCAGCAATGACCCTTAAAACTGCAATGTCCATAGAAGCCGATAAAAGCGAAATATCAACCGAATTAATGACAGCGATATTAAAGGATCCGGGAGTATTGGCAGCAATAAAATGTGCCATGCAGTCCGAAAACTAATAATCCCTATTTTCTATTTCAGACTTGGTGTTATCATTTTTAAAATTATGACCCTTATGCCACGTTAGAATCCAGTTCAGATTATATTGATCTTGATTTTGTTTGATAAACTCGATCGCATCCGGGTTATGAATGCCATTAATAGTGTCTTCGATAACGCAATGTATGAACATTTCAAAAAATATATGGGGTAAAGTAATATTTCTTACTATTTCATAATCGGAGGGCCGTACGTCTTTTAAACTTCCATAAGTGAAGTTAAACCAGAATTTTTTATACCGCTCTATAAATGAATTATTAATCAAATAATTTTTAAAAAATGATGCAGAGAGGGGTAATAAATCACCTAAAATTTCGAATCTGATGTCAGACTTATGATTATCTACAATTAAAGAAATGATTTTATCATTGTTCTGGATATACGGGACTATTTTGGGATATAATTCAACTATATTTGCTATATGTTGTATGTTATTTATCGCCCAGTGATTGGCAAAACCACTTTTTTCAGATTTTTTAATACATCTCTTTTTTCGGAGGTCTTCAAGATGCTTTTTTATATTTTTGGGTTCACTAATATTAAAAGTGTTTTTGAAAAACTCTCTTAGTGTTGGTTCATCTATTCCGTCTGTATTATCTAATAAATACAGCAAGATATTATATTTAATTTCACCTGGTGGAAAATGTCCACCCCTTTTTCTTTTGGTGTTTTTTAACATATGCTAAAGATTAGACTATGGTATATAAATAGGCTATGGTTATATTATTTTTTTGTTGTAGGGTGGTATATTATTGAATTTAATAAGGGTATGGTATTTCAATAAAAAATAATCGTTATGACAGCTTAGCCTAAAATCTAATCTATGGTGTCAAAAATGAATAAAATAAAATTAGGTTCACGAATCGTGCAGCAAACACGATATACACGATGGATTTCGCTGCCTATTGTTTGGCTCGACAACAATGAAATTCAAAAGGGTGGAAAAATTTGGTGTGAAATGCTGCCTGATGGAAGTTTAGTTTTACAACCAGGGGGGAAATAATATGACTGACCTTAAACCTGAAACAATTAATATGTTTAAGGATATGGTCCTCCGCAAAGGTGAATTTTTAGAGTATCTGGCAAAACACGGCAACGATTTTGAGAGGGCGGCGGCTTCGGTTATTCTGGAGGCCGTTGCGTGACGGGGGCGGAGTGGCATGACAAGTGATATTTCATCTGTTGAAAAATTGAAAAAATGGGACTCAAAAGGAGCACTTAAATTACTAAAAAACATCCAAAAGGTAGAAAAAATCAGGCCAAAGATACCCGGAGATGATTATGTCTACAAATTTGATATATCGGACAGGACCCTGATAATCCCCTCAAGCAAAATGCTCACTCCAGCAATGTTTTCCAGGCGGTATCTGGAAGAATTCAATGAGTTGCCCAGTGCGGATGTTTCAGAACACTGGGAATTGATCGTAAATGCATTGAAAGAAGAAGAATTGATCGTCCATGTGGAAGACACTGAAGAAAGTGATGAAACATTTGCTGCAGAAACATTTCTAAATGTTATCAGACAATTTCCCATCCTTAAAAAAGAAGAACGAAACCAATATAAACAGAACAAACAGGTGCTATTCTGCCATAATAGCAACTTTTACCTCCCCAATGAAATGGTAAAGAAAGTTCTTGACAATGCACACATCAGAATAAAAATACAGCGCTTGAATCAACTTATTATTAAATACAAGATTGGTGCAGGTACCATTCGTCATGGTAAGGAGTCTAATGAGACCCTACGATGTTGGATCTTTTCCCCAAATTTAATTTCCGAACCACTGATTTCCATCAATGATCTTCCTGATGATCCACAACAAAACCAAGGGCAAGAATATCAATAAAATCATTCATGGAAGTGTCGTGATGGAGCCAAATTCAAAATCAACCAATGAACCATCACACCATCACATCGTCACAAGAGGTCTACCGAAAACGAATCTGTGTGATGGAAAATTCAAAAATTATCACAAACAGTTCAATGGTGCTGGAAATTTTGTGATGATTTCAATATTATTTGTAGGGAATCGAGGAAAATAGTACATCTACAGGAGTATTTTGAGAATCATGAATGAACATATCTACACAATAAATGCTCTTCAGCCCAATGTTTTACCGGAATCTTATTATCTGCCGGTTTATGCTACATTTCAATCATATATTGCATTTTTTGGTAAAAAAACATCTCAAAAACAAGTTCATACGGCACTACAAAACTCAAAAACACATACATGCTCGTTTGTCACCCAAATACTTCACACTCCCACACACAGGGGTCTCCACCCCTATGGCAGTACCTCGGCGACCACCTTATCGGTGGGTGCCCTCCGGCACTACGAATGTAACAGTGGTCAAATCACCATAAACAAAAAGATAAAAACTATTCACGTGAGACGCCATTTCACAAATCAGGTCAATATGTGTTCACCAGGTAGCGATTTTATGATAAGGACATTAACATGACATTGATAGACCTCAACGATCCGAAATGTCCTTCCTGCGGTAATCCAAAACAGGATTCGACAGGGAAAGATATGTCAAATGCTGTTGTTTGTTTTTACTGCTATATGCGAGGTGACACTTCTAATCTGAAAATGTTCATTCTATACGTCTTGAATGAAATAAACAGGCCGGTTACTATCTATGAACTGGCTGACATCATGACCAATCACCCTGAATTAAAGGGTAGATGTACGTTTACGCGAAATAGAATAAAGAATGCTTTGGACTGGATGACCCGTCCAAAGAACAAACTTATACTGAAAGGGAAGAGAAAAAACAAAAGTAAAAATGGTGCCGGCAGGAAAGTAAATACTTATAAGATCGGGAAGGGAAAGGGTGTTAAATATCTTGAAAGATATCTGGACCGGTGGGATAAAGGGAGGATTGTGCACCTGAAGCCAAAAAAAACTAAAGGATTAAGGAGAATAGTGCAACGGAACGAAAACTTCCTCAAGCCCCTCCACATTAAGAACAAAATTGATGAAGGTCAATACACCAGGTTTGATTTTCTTTTTATAAAAGATTTAGTTAAGAGCGTTGATAAAAATTAATCTATTAATCCTGATAATACGGGATTAATAAAGTATGTTCATACCGAACTTGATGAAAATATTAATTTTTAAAATGCTGCCAGTGTACATTTTTGATTGTTCCATGGAATTCATTTACTGATTTACGATTTATAGTCTTGTTTTACGATAGTTTTGACCATCGTTTCTCTTGTTTCGCTGAACAGCGTGCACCGAGAAGGTGCTCGCTTCAGTGATGGCGCATAGGGTGGAAGCACCCTTATCGTGGGGACTCGGAGTATTTTGGTCACCTGGTGGAGCTTGATGCTGTTTTAGTAATAAAGCGAGATGAATGGGGCTTGTGGGAGGAGAAATGTTCAATGATATCAATGAATCTTTATGTGTCTTCGATGGCTTCAGGCAGAATACGGGGCAGCTGACCGGTAATACCATCGAGATACTCAGGCATTATATGGGGAACAGAAAGAAGGGGCACATTTTCATCAACGGGAGGACGGGTAAGAGGCTGACCCTGCAGCATTTTGAGAAGATGATCGATAAGTGGGCCAAGCTGCTGAACATCCAGAGACATCAGTCCATCAAACCCAGCGGCAGGGAGTATCATCTGATCAAGTTAATGAGACTGAGGGAGAGGCAGGAGAGAGGCAACATAATCTGCAGTGGCGGCTGATGTGTCTGCAAAGGCAGCTGGGCACAGTAAGGAGACGAAGGCGAGGTATTATAAAAAAATGAGCTTTGAAGAGGCGCAGGAGTCATTTGGGAGATATCATCCGGTGTTTGTGGAGGGGGGTGAAATAAATCTGTATAGAACAATATAAATTTGACTCTGATTATTTACTTTAACTGATCATGTATGGGTTCTTATATGTTTATTCAAAGTGATTTGACCTGTGTTACTATCGTATTGCCGAAAGGCAACCACCCAAGGGGTGGTCGCCAAGGTAATGCCATTGGGGTGGATACCCCTATGAGTTGGACTGTGTAGTATTTTGGTGGCCATTGAACTCGTATGTGTTTTTGAGTTTTATAGTGTCGCAACAGCTTGTTTTTGAGGTGTTTTTATACAATAAAATGCAGCATTTTATTGAAATTCAGTATGAACCAGCAGATTATTTGATTCAGATAATACATCAGGTAGCAGAGCTTTAGCCTTATGTATATTCTCTCATGATGTTCAAAATCCTCCTGTATAAGATATTATTTTCCCACATTCCCTGGTAAATAATCTCGAAATCATCACAAAATTCCAGTGTCAATAGATTGTTTGTGATTTTTTCCAAATTTTCCATCACACAAATACATTGTCAGAAGACGTCTTGTGATTATGTGATGGTGTGATGGGGAAACCAACCTCCCATCTAATGACTAAGCCCCCTCCAGCAGTGTTGGCGCTACCAGGGTTTTAAGGATATTTTATGGGGAGGAGAGATATCGCTTGAACTCCAGCGTTTTGCCTTCAGACATGGCGATCATTTGGGTAATATAGTTAGTCATCTATTCTACATATTTTTGTATATAGTCCACGTGTCCAACATTTCAAGATTATATCCAATTAATTCCTTCACTCATACATTCACCAGGCACTTTTGTTGCGCCACTGCAATGTGTTTATGATTTCTTTGTCGCATATATGGCGCCTTTATGGCGTCTTTGGCGTATTAGAGTGTATTCAGTTCCTTTGCCGATAGTGCCTTTTTGCTCAAATAGTCTTCTTGATACCAGATCAGCCGGACCTCTCGAAGAAGCCCTTGCAGATGTATCGCAGATTTCCTGATATTCTTTATTTGTTATCTGTCTTTTTTCCTTGACATACATCACAGCTTTGATCTGCCTTTCATTCAGGTTCAAACTGCGGAAATATTCTTCGTCATAGACATCTTTTCTAAACACAACCTGGAACCCCTGATATTCCTCAAACGTGGGTTCAGGAAGTCCAGCATCGAGGCAGTGCTGTTGTATTTTTTCTATGTCGCTGCCCCATCTTTCGATTAATTCTGTATTATACTTGATTACTTGTTCCGAAAAGGCGATCTTATACAACTGTGTCGGTAGCTGGGTCGATAACTGGATCAGTTGCTGGGTTGATTAATGGACTGCTACTTAGTCCCAACCTGGTGCCGATATAGTTTCAACATAGTGCCAGTCATGGCATCAAGTTTACCAACTGGATGCCTATTTAGTATGGACTTAGTGCCAATGTTAATACTTGGTGCCGCTTCGAGAAGTTTTTCAAAAGAGGAAAGGGACAATGTGCTCATTCTTCGCTTCACTCAGCTTCTTTGGATAAGAATTCCTTACCTTTAGCCGTCAGGCGGTATCTCTGCTTGCTGCTGCGGGGTTTGTCTGGGATTGTCATCTCAATATAATCGGGTTCCAGAAGGTTCCTGACCTGCTTATGAAGTTCCCTGGACACGGTCTTATGACCCAATCCAAGGGCAAGTTCAGCTTTGCTTGCTTCACCTCTGGTCAGGAGAATGAGTACTTTAGCCGTGACTCGACTTCAGCCGTGATGGGGAGGGTTGTTTCAATTTCAATGGGTTCCGCCAGATAGATGATGAACATCACCCGCATCCCCACTTCAATTATCTCCGGTTGAGGAAGACCGAGAGCCTCTGCTTCCTTGAACATGCGGACAATAACATGGTTGCGTATCTTGGATATACTTCGTCTTTCATCGATCAATTCCTACAAGCAGCCTGATGTGTCAATGGCGAATTCTATTGGTACATGTGGTGGATTTTCTCCGATGATGTGAGGGGGTTCAGGTTGAATAGGTTATTCTTGCTGTATATAATATGGATTTTTCTTTTTAAATATGTATTTCTATTTATTCCAAATAGGTTATATAAATACTACAATTAATTCCAAAAAGCTAAATACTAATAATGCAATTAATTCAATAAGAAATTACCTGCAAATGGAGGAGAATATTGAAACAATATATTATGATGAAGTGCCAAAACTGTGGCCATTCAGTCAAGAGTTCGGTGGATACTGTAAGGACAAGATGCTCGAAGTGTGGTAAATCCAAATTTATTCAGGTTAATGCAATTGAAGATTTTGTCATTTCTGATTTAGAATTGTTGAATAATAGGGTCACTGCCCTTGAAAATCTCTTAAAGAACAATATTCAATCGCCCAGTGTTGGCGAACCCACACACATCCAGACACCAAAACCAGAGTTAAAAACTGAAGTGATGCTGGAACCTAAATCTACATCCCCACCCTACACCACATCCCAGGATTCTACCCGGGGTATTGAAGTAGACCCTGGATCAGAATCAGTGATTAGGATTAAAGTGATTGGAAAGTATGATGAAGAAATTGTTGAGGAATTCAAACTTCTAAAGACGAGAATAGATACTCTTGAGAGGCAAAATAAAGACCTGAATGAAATGATTGTGTCGAATAATGAACATCACGAATATATGAAGACTGAAATTTCTAATGCAATAAAGGATCACGTTTGGTGGATCCAATTATTCAAGGAAATGTTTTCATCAATCTCCGGTCTGTACGATCCGAATAAACGAATAATAGATCTGTTAAATAGAGATAATAGTTACTGGATACATTGGAACAGAAATCTGAGTCGAGAAATAATTCATGACATTTTCAAAAATCCACATGAGAAATAACAATCTTTCATATTCGGCGAGGGGAGGCCTTAAGGCCTCTTCTTTACTCTATTGGAGCTCCTTGTTTTATCTAAGATAAAAGCAATACATTCCCGGAATGACCACAGTCGTATTCACAGAGAAGAACAAAGCCGCAGCCCAGATCGCAAAAATCCTGAGCAGCGACACTGTCAGCCGCATATCTGTTGAAGGTGTCCAGGTCTACGATTTTAAGAAAAATGGCAGGCAGTGGCGGGTGATGGGGCTTGCCGGTCACATCATGAGATACGACTACCCGGAAGAATACCACAACTGGAATGCAGTTGACCCGAAAGTGCTCCTTGATACCGCGCCTGTCAAGTCTGTGACAAAACAATCCTATGCAAATGCCATCACGCGCCTTGCCAGCAGCGCGGATGAGATCATCCTTGCATGCGATTTTGATCGGGAAGGAGAGAACATCGGTTTTGAAGCCAGATCCATTGCAGAGAAGGTATCAAAAGCACCGGTGAAACGCGCGCGGTTCTCATCCCTCTCTACAGGTGAAATAAACAGGGCATTCGAGGAACCGGTCGCTCCTGATGAGAATATGGCAATGGCAGCAGAAGCGCGCCAGATACTTGATTTAAAGATGGGAGCGGCGTTTACCAGATACGTAACCCTATCGGTACGCGAGCGCGTCCGCACAAAAGGCGTTCTCTCGATCGGACCGTGCCAGACCCCAACCTGCGGGTTCGTGTACGAACGCGAGCGCGCGATACGCAATTTCAAATCAAAGGATTTCTGGAAAATAGAAGCACTTTTTAGCACGCATGGTTCTGATTTTACAGGATTGCACCGCGGGGGGCACATACAGGATAAAGCGAAAGCTGATTGTGTGTTTTCCAGGATCAAGGACTGCAAGGTGGCAACGATCACAAAAAAGACTGTAAAAGAAGCAGCCACCAATCCGCCATATCCGTTGAACACGACCGAATTCCTAAAGCGCGCATCAAAGTTTTTGGGAATGAGTCCCGAACAGTCCCTTGAGATCGCAGAGCAACTGTACCTATCAGGATTTATCAGTTATCCAAGAACAGAGACCAACAGGTACGCCGACGATTTTGAGTTTAAGCCAATACTCGTAAGTTTTACAAAAGGAGTGTATGCAGAATATGCACTTTCCATCCTTTCAGGGGAAATTATATCCAAAAACGGAAAAAGGGATGGACATGACCACCCACCCATTCACCCAATACATTATGTATCAAAGACAGATATTGAAAAATCGATCGCACTGTCGAATGCATGGAAGATCTACGACCTCATAGTCCGTCATTTCCTTGCAAACCTCATGCAACCTGCATTATTTGAGAAGACCCGCCTTGAAATAACAGTAAAGGATGAGATATTCGATTCAACTGGTTCGGTACAAAAAGACGCTGGCTGGCTTCGAGTGTACCCGTTCGAGACGAAAAACGATAAACTCCTGCCACTTGTAGAAGAAAGACAGAACGTTGGCATAAAGAGGATCACAAATACAAAATCCAGGACATCCCCCCCGAAAAAGTTGACCGAAGCCGAACTGCTCACACTGATGGATAAGCACGGCATAGGCACTAAAGCGACCGCACCCTCGCATATCGCGACAAACAAAAAGCGTGGTTATTTTGAGACAAAAGGCAAGTCAGTCTTCATTCTTGAGACAGGTTTTACGCTCATGGATGCCCTGAACAACTCAGTCCCGATACTTGTCAAACCCGACATACGTGCCCGTATTGAATCACTGATACAGGAAGTGGAAAATGGTGAAAAAGATTTTGAAGCATCGCTTGTTGAGGGCACGACACTGATCAAGGAGATGTACTCGCAACTAACATCAAACAGGAATGAACTTGTATCCCAGCTTGCAGGCACGATCCGGGATGAAACCGTTGTTGTTGACAAAAAGAACTACGTAGGAGAGTGCCCAAAATGCCAACGGGTGCTTTGTATTATCACGACAGACAAAGGGCGATTTGTCGGATGCACCGGATACCCGCAGTGTAAGAACACATACTCCCTGCCAAAGGCAGGTGCCATTAACATTTTGCAAAGCCGCAAGTGCAAAAAGGGCGGTGTTGCCGTCGCTAAGGTTGGGAACAAATATCACTGGGCAGTGGGTATCGGTCCATGCTTCAACTGTGATATGGAGAAGGAATGTTTTCCGCATGAAATTATAGGAGCGTGCCCGAAATGTGATGGGGATATGTTCCTGATAAACATTACTTCAAAGAACACGCGCTTTCTCGGATGCACTAAACGCTGCGGGCACACCCAATCATTGCCAAAGAATGGGCGGCTGACCATACTCAAGAAAGTGTGTGAGAAGTGTGGCTGGCGAATGATACGTGTAAAAGAGCTGGATAAGGATGCGCGTGAGTTCTGCGCAAACAGGGTGTGTGCACAAACTTCAAGACAGGGAAGCAGAAAGTAGGATTGATGAAAGCCTACTCTTAATCCCCATTTGTAATTCAAACCTCGATGACTTAGAACGTTTCAAAGTCTGTATGACAACTATTGTTGACTTACATGAGAATTCGCATTTTAAGTAAACTTTCGTTGACTTAAAAGAAGTTTTATATCACTTTAGATCATCTAAATTATCATGGTAAATAAAACGAAGGACAATAGAGCAGGAATTTTTGTTCTTCAAAATGCCGGATACGAATCATTCATACCTAATCCAGCAATTCCCGTTTTGTCTCCCACCGCATTTTTTTGATCTTACTTATTGAATTTTTTGTCTTGCATTAGGCATGCAGAAAGCATAAAATGTTTAAAATATGAATCATTGGATTAATATATTTTAAATTCCATAAAGGAAATCGCTGAAAATGCTATACCCACCAGTAGATGAGGGTAAAAAATGAAGCTTCCCACAGCAGAGCTGTTGAGTATCTCATGTCTCAGGCTATTGAGGTTGCATTGACCATAGCTTGTCCCAACCGCAGCAGAGCTGCGGGGTATAACGAATAAGATAAACTGTTTATAGGGTGGCTGAATAGTAACTTAGATTTTATAACATTATGTAATTTGAAGGTTTGAAGATAATATATTATCTAAATAATCTGATTTTACCACAATTAGGTAAAACACAGACTGGTTATTCTATAAAAAGTGCAAAAACGCTTTTTTTTCTACAATATCCCTATGTGTGGTTTTTCTCAAATGTTCTATAGAGTATGGGAATATGTTGATTTGTAACTACAAACCCTTCATTCAACACAAAAAAATGTATTTATAAGCATAGACTTATAATAATAGTATAAAATTCAAGCCAATAGATAACGAAATTTGAGATTTTGCCCCAACCATGCCACCCCCGAATGAATTCGGGGGCATCCCTGCAAACCCACTCTTCCACATACACTCTTCCTGCATGCCTCTCCAGTTGAGGTCCCACCCGTGTTGTGCGCCGTATGACGCAGGCAAATTATTTCTCAATCTTCAACTGAACAGCAATGCCTCCTGATAGCTGCCCATCGGAATTAAACTGGGTCAGTTTTATCTCGTAATTTCCAGGTCTAACTCCTTTTTCAACTACACCACCGACAATCACTGGTATTAGTCTTCCACCGTCAGCAAATACTGGTATGCGAGTCTGCCCCCGAGACGCAAGCCAGATCACCTCACGCTCTTTGTAATTCCCTAAAGTGAAGTTATAGCGAGCGTCATCTGGGCTAATACCTGCCCCCATCATTTCCAGCTTTGCCTTTGCAGGCAGACTTAATACCAGCGGACCGCTTCCTTGAACACTGGGACAATCTATCAGTAAACGGGTTTCTTCCAAGAAAGTGAGTTGACAGCAGCCAGGTACTATCTCAGGCTTACGTTCCTGCATAAATTTTTGTAGCCATCCCTTGGCTTTTTGATCAAGCAGTTCGAGATAAAGCTGAACTTGTGGCGGTACATAGCTCCGATCGATCTGTAACTCAAGATACGGCGAGCGGTTCGCTAAGTTGCCCATAACAGCGGCAGTGGCAAATGTGTCATCGTCGTCAGGGTAGACAATAGTGATATTCTTTTGAGCAAGATCATTGCTATCCCAGACATGCGTTAAGGCTTCAAGGAGAGGAAGTGCTACCGGACTATCATGGGGTGATACTTCCACTAATAGACAGGGGTGCCAAGTCACTTCGACTCCACCAACCATGACAGTTTTAGGCGGAATAAGTTCCCGTGGCCACAACACATTGACAATGTCGCTGGCACCCGCAGCCAGAGCAGAATAATGGACTTCTCCAATTAGGTAAGTGCCTTGTACCAAGGGCGTGGGGATCGGATCACTGGGATGTGTTGTCGGGATGTAGTTATCAGGATACACGAATTCCGTACCAGCAAAGTGGGTGAGATAAACTCGGATGTAAAAATCAAGAGAATCCGCAGTTCCAACATTCTTAAAACGCACATAGATCCAGTTGTCTTGCTCTGGAATAGGACTTAGATGTGGAGGCGCATCATCATAAGATGCTGGTAGTGCTGCAGCTCCATCAACGGCTGGATCATTATTTCGCACCCATATATCTGGACTGTCCCAGAAGGCATCTCCTGAAGGTACCGTACCATCATCAGCAAGATAATCTCTGACAACGATATCCCGGTCATGAGCATAATCTCTTGCAGCAATTACTGCTTGCTCGGCATCAATGCGCCCGTAACCGTACCACTGGCTGTAATGAGGTCCAAGGTACCCGGGATCGGTAGAAATTCTTCCATCAACATCTTCCCATCTTCCAACTGGATCATTATTATTCGGATCTATTTCTTCTGCAGTGTCTCTAAGAATCTGGCGTACCTCAATCCATGTGAGATTAGGGTTAAGAGAAAGCAATAGCGCTGCGACTCCCGCTGCTAAAGGAGTAGCAGAAGATGTGCCTCCAAAATTATTTCTATAGTCAAGACCACCACCAGTATGTCCCGCCAAGTTGCCACCTCCCAACAAATCACAACTGATCACAGCATAATTTATCGGTGGATTATGGACTGCTGCACCAAGAACATACTCATCGTGGCTGGGAGTGCAAAAATCGACTCCATCTCCGTAGTTGCTGTATGCCGCTCTTATTTCGGTTACTCCATCATTATCGAGCGAAGAGGCTGCTACTGCCATCGTTTTTGGATGTGCTGCTAACCCCTGCTGAGGATAAAAGAGTGTATCCCCGTTGCCTGTACAAATAAAGACCAGCACTCCTTTACCGTTGCGACCGTAAGTGGCAAGGAAATCTAGCATATCAGACATTAGCCCTGATATAGGCCATGAAGACCAGTAGAAACTGCTGCTGATAATATCAGCGCCAGGAACAGGTATGGCAGGGAAAACCGTACCCACGGGATAATCGGTCCCTGCCGACCATCCCGGATGAAATCCGGCCATCCAGATATAGGCATCCGAATAGCGGATTTCTGGAAGTCCGGCAGGTCGTATCAGTCCCATTACACGGCAGTTTGGAGCTGCCCCGGAAACCCCCTCCTCTTCCCCTGGAACGGAAGAGGCATTGTTCGCCAATGCTGTGGCGACCCCTGCACACCCCATTCCATGGTCATTAGGAGGAGCATCGTTGTTAGAAACCATACTGGCAAAATCATAGAAGCGGTATACCTTGTCATCACCGCTTGTCACAGTACCGTCGAAATCCAGATGGGCCGCCGAGGTCACACCTCCGACTGTTTGTGACTGGATCCCCCTGTCAAATATCGCAATAATTACATCTTCACTACCGAAGGTCAAATCACCCGGATCCCCCTGATTGACACCTGGCGAATTTTCGTTTTGAAGCACCTGCCAGGCATCAGGGAGATTGATCAGCGGAATGTGCCACTGCTGAGTGTAAAGGAAATCGGTCGGGTTAATCTGGCTGTCTGCGGCCGTGATAACAAGGTTTGGCTCTGCGTATTCAACAAAACCGCTTTTGACAAGTTCGGCACATGTTGTTAAAAGATCATAACTCGCCTCCTTGGGTGTGTGAAGCAAGAATGCATTTCCAGCATAGGGGACGGCACGGATGATCTCCAGGTTATAACGTTTAGCAATGCCCGGAATCTCTTCTTTGGTGACGTGAGCCTTGAATTTCACTACCAGTTGATTCGTTAAGAATGAAACGCTCTCTTTATCATTTCGAATAACCGGGCCAACTAAACGAACCAACTGATGTTCAGATAATTGTTGCTGGATTTTCTGTTTTTCTTGCTCGCTGATACGAGGTGGGACGCGCAAAACTCGGACGTTATCTTCACGGATTGGCTGACTAACTTCTTCAGGTTGTAACTTTATTCCACGGACATAAGCCAATAACTCCTCTTCCTCCTTATCTGATATGTCAGGTTTTACTGATATCGCCAATAGATCGCTTGGTGGCTCAAAAGGAACTTTGACCTTGCTACGATAGTAGAATGGCATGCCTTTATTACCAAGAATGAAAATGTCTTTAAAATCGGCAGGGTCCACTTGGACTTCACGCTGGTCAGATTCAAAACCTTTTGCTTTTGCCTGAAGTAAATAACTACCCGGACTGACATCAAAGGTTAGATATGCCTGCAATTGCTTGTCAAACTTTAGGCTAATAATTTTGCCCTGCTTTTCTCCCAGCGGTTTGAGGGTTACTTCCCCATCTGACAGTACTTTGCTCTTGTAATCGTAAACTACAACTTCTACTTTTAGTCTCTTTTGCTCTTTCATGATATTATCCTCCTTTCATTAAATATTCTTTTCTTCTAATAATATGGCACACAAATGTCCGGGGTTGCCAAAACCAGCAACCCCGCGTTAGCTAAAGTCAACGACCACGGATTTCACTAACGTTTAAATCCGTGGCATCATTTCTGATGCTCGGGATTTTATTGACCGAAATAATATCTGTCATATAAACCCAACTCCTATATCCCCCATCAGGATTACGTATCGACCTCTGCCGCCAGTGCTTGCGCCAGCTTAAGCAGCGACTGCTTTGCAACCGGGTCTTCTAGT
>Ga0255457_1012_pt1 | contig 48606 bp, 47 predicted proteins | sample ANMaggQBNCT02L10_FD_182650 | JGI IMG/M metagenome (GOLD analysis project Ga0255457, IMG submission 182650) | Sediment cell enrichment communities from methane seep in Santa Monica Basin, California, United Staets - ANME aggregate JGI... | ecosystem: Environmental > Aquatic > Marine > Cold seeps >...
AACAATCTTAAATTATAGTTAATAATTGCTCAAATGGGATACTATATGGCAAGATTGTATAATGTGAACTAGTTATGGGACAGTTTGTTATATGTATTTTGAAATTATTTTTTCAAAAAAAGAAAAATGAACAGAATATTCTGTTCAATCTGGATTGAGCCAGGGCATCATAGCGCGCAATTTCTTGCCCACCACTTCAACAGGATGCTCGTTCTCCATACGCTCCATAGCCTTAAGCACCGGACTGTTGGCCTTGCCCTCAAGCACGAACTCCCTGGCAAACTCACCGCTCTGTATCCTATACAGTGCCTCTTGCATTGCATCCCGCGACTCCTCATTTATGATCATAGGGCCTACTGTCATACCGCCGTATTCTGCAGTATTGGACACAGAATTCCACATATTGGCAAGCCCGCCTTCATGGATCAGGTCAACGATAAGCTTCAACTCATGCAATGTCTCGAAATAAGCTATCTCGGGCTGGTATCCCGCATCTACCAGAGTCTCAAAAGAAGCCTTTATCATACTGACCACACCGCCGCACAGGTCCACCTGCTCACCGAACAGGTCGGTCTCGGTCTCTTCAAGGAACGTAGTCTCGATCACACCGGCCCTGGTGCAACCTATGCCCCGGGCATAAGCCAGTCCGATCTGCCTGGCATTCCCGGTTGCATCCTGATGCACAGCAAGTAGGCCGGGTACACCGTTACCTTCCACATATGTCCGCCTGACCAGGTGCCCCGGACTCTTCGGAGCAACCATGAACACGTCCACATCTGCCAGCGGCACAATCTGGTTGAAATGTATATTGAACCCGTGGGAAAATGAAAGCGCATTTCCAGGTTTTAGATTAGCTGCGATCTCATCCGCATATATGGATGCGGCAATCTCATCAGGCACCAGCATCTGGACAATATCAGCCTTGGCAGCTGCTTCTGCCACAGTCTTGACAGTCAGGCCGTCAGCTTCGGCATTTGCCCATGAACTGCTGTCTTTCCTTAGTCCAACCACTACATTAATACCTGAATCGTGCAGGTTCTGTGCCTGGGCATGACCCTGGCTTCCGTATCCAATTACTGCTATAGTCTTGCCTTTCAGTACACCGAGGTCGGCATCTGAATCATAATACATCTTCACCATATATTCTCTCTCCTTTTTCTGAAATTATACATCAATTATTATTCTAAATGACTATTATTTGTTAAATAGTGGTATTCCAGCTTTACTTTCCTCTTTTTATCAATCTAATCGAACCTATACCTTCAAATATTGTTCCATCGGTTAGTTCGCCTGCTATTACTAATTCAATTTCTTCATCGATTCCTGTTCCATCTTCAATTATATCTATTTCACTAAAATAATCAACTACAACAGTCCTGTTGAATTTGACCATCAAATCAGAAGTACCATTACCATTGTAGTCTCCGATTGTCGCTGGAGCACTTAGATCTACTGAGGTAATAATATCTCCAGAGCTATTAGTCAAATTGATTGTTGGTACATTGATGTTGCTAACATCATAGCCTTCTGGAAGTTCTACATAAGTAGTAATCCATTCACCATTACTTTTCAAGTTTAAAGTTTCTGGTTCAAGATTTATATTTGCTGGTATAGTTTGGACTATTGTGGTTTCTGTTGATCTGATAATATAGGGCTGATCTGGAATTTCGCTAATTGTAACATCTTCTGCTAAAACAATGGTTGTATCACCTGCTGAGACTTTAAGTGTGTATGTATCAGTAGGATCTGCATTGTCTTCAGGAGTTACTGTTATTTGATAATCTCCCATTATTCGATTTGGAATTAATACTATGTCGTCTGGGTCGCCGTCTCCATTTATGTCAATTTCGGTATATATCGCTCCGGTAATCTCGGTAGATTGTTTATAAATAGTAAGACCTTCAGGATCAGTTACAATAATATCTACAGGACAATCAATTCGTATGTCAAGAATATCATCTATAACTATAAAGTCATCATACACATAGAAAACACGTTTGTTGTCATACTCCATACTATAAAGACCGCTGACTTCTCTAGTCAATGGTATTTGCCTTTCATCATTAGGGTAATTAGAATCATATATATATATATCCACATTATCCCCATATTCTTTGATTTTATAAGCAACCACACAATGTCCAGGTATTAACAAAGGTTGCGGAGAATTAGGAAGCAACTGCTTCAATAATGTCAGGTGTGCAGTATTATGTGCTATCCTTGTCGTTTCATCCATATTAACTAGATCCATATATATAGTAATAACATTGGTTGGATGATTAAGATTAAATTGACTTAGTTGATAATATTCTATAAACCATCTTTCAAGACAAGTGCATGGGGGAAGTGTTTGACCTGGAGGGTTACAATCGTCACCAGGTCCAGAAAGACTCAATAAAGAATTTTTATAATAGTCTAATGACGCACAAGACATTCCAAAACAATACCCACCTTCGGAAATAAAATCTGGAACCCAATCCGGAAAATCAAATATGGGTGGGTTTTCAAAGTTAAACCCATCTTTGCTTGGCAGATATTCTGTAACAATAGGTTGTTCTGCATATACAACTAAAAATGCAAAGGTATAATGAGCAGATCCACACTTTGCATGTATTTCATATTTCCCACTGCTTGGTGTAAATGAATATGAAAATTCACCATCATCATTGGTGAAACATGTATCTATATAATCTTCATAAAAATTAGGATAACGATCCGCATCGGTCCAAAATAATTCTATAGGAACATTTTTCTTTTTTGGAGTGATATATCCGATAATATTTACAGCTTCACCTTTAATAATTTTAGAGTTATCAAGAGATAGTGTTATACTATCAATATCAATTATATCACCAATAACACTAATAGCAACAGTTCCTTCGTCAGGATCGTTTGAGTATATCGTTATTGTTTCTGATATTTCTCCCGATAATCCGGTTGTATCAGTGGTCGCTATAAATGTTTCTGGAGAACCTCCTGGTGTAATTGTTGCTGGTAACGAAATATCAGATATGCTTATGTATGAACAAGATTGGGGGGTTATATCATTAATAACCAGATCTACAGTACCATCATTTGTTATAGTAAATGCTTGTTGAGGTTGTGATCCTTCTGTTACTGTAGCGAAATCCCATGATTCTGGTGAGAGTGTTAACTCGGATCCCCCAATATTTTGTGTATTTTCAAAGACATAGACCTTTTTGTCAGCAAGTGAGGTAGCAATGATCTCAAGCTTACCATCCCCATCCTGATCTCCGGTTGCTACTCGGTAAATATGCCCACTCATAACACTCCCGCTATTCCAGACCTCTTGATAAGTGTTATCGCCGCTATTCTCAAATAGATAGACTTTACCATCCCCACATGGAACGATCATCTCTCCATTTCCATCATTGTCCTGATCTCCAGTAGCTATCACGTCTATGAAACCATCCATAGTACCACTATTCCAGACACTTGTGTAAGTGTTCTCTCCCGTAACCCCAGTGTGCTCAAAGACATGAACTACTCTATTCTCACCGCCGGCAATTATTTCGCTCTTCCCGTCCCCGTCCTGATCTCCTATAATTGCACGTATCTCTCGATTAAAGGTACCTAAGCTCGAAACCAGCTCATAATAGTTGTCACCTTTACATTCAAAAACATGAACCCGTGGATAAAAGTCTCCAGACCCAACAACAATCTCCTTTTTGCCATCTCCATCGGTGTCACCTACTGCTCCCTCAAGAACAGTATCCCAAAGAGCACTTCCGCTATTCCAGACCTCCTGATAGGTATTATCTCCTGTATTTTCATAGACACGGATTTTACGATCTCCACACTGGGAGCCTGTTCCAATAATTATCTCGCGTTTTCCATCATTGTCGGCATCTTCGCCTAAGAAGAGCCCAGTAGGCTCAATGCCGCTGAGATCGACTCCACTGTTCCAGACCTCTTGATATGTATTATCCCCATTATTCTCAAATACATGGATTTTGCCATTGTACGGTGTCGTGCCCGAAGATTCTAACGCAATGATTTCCAACTTTCCGTCCCCGTCTTGGTCGCCTATCTCCATATAACAGAGGGGCATAGTGAACGTAGTCCCACTATTCCAGACGAGTTGATAAGAATCATCTCCCGTATTTTCAAATATATATATCTTTGCACCTCCACTCGTGGGGTGATCTGAAACAATAATATCGGGGTTGCCATCACCATCAGTGTCCCCAACTGCTACGTCAAAGGCGGGATTAGAGATAATAGCTCCACTATCCCAGACTTTCTCATAAGACTGCGGTTCAGATGCTGAACTCACCATCAACGTTCCTGCGAATACTATCATCATCACAAATGTTATTGCTGCTTTTTTCATTTTGTCTTTACCTCCAGTCGGTTTTAATCCATAGTTCTTCAGTCTTTGTCTTAAGTCACATACCCCTGACTTCAGTACCTAGGCCTGTAAATAGTACTCTGCATCCTGATTTTCTATTTTGTCTAGCAATATCCCTTTTAACAACTTCCCAGGTTACATGGCAATCTGTATTAAGATTGATATAAAGCACAATATTGTGAAAACTGTTGTTTAACTTAAATGCATCTATTTTGATTGACAGACATTCTATGGTATCCACTTCAAAATTCAGGGTGAAATGCGTATTCAGATTGCATAAATCAAGTGCATAAGCAGGCTTTCTATTTAAAAATCGAGTCAATTGCACTTAGATTTAAAGTGGATACATTATTTCCCTGGTTTTACCGTCTTAGCACCGCGGTTCATTGCAACTGTGCCTGTACGTACAACTTCCACTATCCCGAAACCCCGCAAAAGTTTCTCGATGGCATCGATCTTATCATTTGTTCCGGTAACACCCACTATCAAACTCTTTACACCGACATCTACGATCTGTGCCCTGAAGACATCCACTATCTGCATAACCTCTGAACGGTTGCCCTTATCTACCTTGACCTTGAAAAGTGCAAGTTCCCGCTCAATGGTCTCGCCCGGTTCAAGATCACTGACCCTGATAACATCAATAAGCTTATTCAACTGCTTGATCACCTGTTCAAGCACATGGTCATCACCTGATACGACAATGGTCATTCTGGATATCTCAGGATTATCCGTTACTCCAACTGCAAGGCTTTCTATATTAAAACCCCTGCGGCTGAATAATCCTGCCACTCTTGTTAAGACTCCGGATTTGTTTTCCACAAGTATTGCAAGTGTGTGTTTCAATTTCAGGCCTCCAGGTCAAGTATTTCATTTATGGCTGCCCCGGCTGGTACCATGGGCGACACGTTCTCTTCCCGCTCAACTACAAAGTCTATTACAGTCGGCCTGAGCGAATCAACAGCTTCCTTTAATGCCGGTCCCACTTCTTCTGGTTTAGTAACCCTAAGACCAAACGCACCATAAGCCTCTGCCAGCTTGACAAAGTCAACACTATCATCAATACTGGTAAATGAATACCTCTTATCGAAGAACAGGTCCTGCCACTGCCTGACCATCCCCAAGAACCCGTTGTTCAGGATAGCCACAATAACCGGTATATCGTTCTTCACCACTGTGGCAAGTTCCTGGCTGTTCATCTGGAAGGAACCATCCCCTGCGATGTCAAAGACCACTTTGTCAGGTCGTCCCTTCTTGGCACCCATGGCAGCCGGGAAACCGAATCCCATTGTCCCCAGTCCGCCCGATGATATGAAGGTCCTCGGCTGGGTATATTTAAAGTATTGGGCAGCCCACATCTGGTTCTGGCCAACCTCTGTAACAATAATACTATCCGGGTACAATTCATTTATCTGCTCGACAATATACTGTGGTTTCAATGACTTATCCATGAGGTACTTCAGTGGGTATTGTTGTTTCCACTTCTCTACCTTCTTCATCCACTGGGTGGTCGTGGATTTGCTTTTATTTAATTCACTAATAAATTCCACGAGCATCTTTAGTATGGATCTTGCATTGCCCACGATTGGTATGTCCACACGTACATTCTTACTTATCTCGGCCGGGTCTATATCTATATGAATTATCCTGGCATTGGGAGCAAAGGAATCGACCTTGCCAGTAACCCTGTCATCAAACCTGACACCTATAGCTATCAGCAGGTCAGATTCCTGGATCGCAAAGTTGGCATATTTAGTACCATGCATCCCCGGCATACCTACACATAATGGATGGGTATCGGGAAAAGCACCTTTGGCCATGAGTGTGGTGGTCACAGGTGCATTGATGGTCTCTGCCAGTTCAAGTAACTCCTTGCTTGCATTTGATGAGATTATACCTCCACCAATGTAAATGACAGGACGCCTGGCTTTTATAATGGCTTCAGCGCCACGTTTTATCTGCATTTTGTGCCCGGTTTTCACAGGCTTGTATCCTCTCAGGTCCACTTTTTCAGGATATTCAAAATCTATCTCGTCAGTGGTTACGTCCTTTGGAATATCCACCAGGACGGGCCCCTGTCTGCCGGTAGAGGCGATGTGGAACGCTTCCTTGATTATCCAGGGCAGGTCGTTCACATCCGTTACAAGGTAATTGTGCTTTGTGATGGGGAGAGTGATGCCTGTAATATTTGCTTCCTGGAAAGCATCGTTCCCGATAAGCGGCCTGGGTACCTGGCCTGTGATGGCAACCATTGGAACAGAATCCATGTAGGCATTGGCTATGCCTGTAACCAGGTTAGTGGCTCCCGGGCCGGAAGTTGCCAGGCAGACCCCAACTTTTCCTGTAGCACGGGCATATCCATCTGCTGCATGTGCTGCAGCTTGTTCATGCCTGACCAGTATATGGTCTATGTCTGCATCATACAATTCATCATAGATAGGCAGTAGTACGCCGCCCGGATACCCGAACATAACATCGACTTTCTCAGCGTACAGGGATTCTATAAGGGCTCTTGCACCCGTCATCCTGGTTTTTTTACCCATCTATTTGTTCCTCCGATTATTCTTTTCATTCATGATCTATTTCACTAAATATAGTATCAGTGGTGATAGTTTTACTACATTAATGTTATTATCACAGCCCTATTTCATGAGCCGGTTTATCCCTTCAAGAACAGCTTCCACAGATGCCATGATGATATCTGTCCTTGCACCCCTGGCAGTGATCACCTTACCGTCCCTGTTCAGTTTTACCCAAACTTCTACCAGGGCATCTGTTCCCCCGGTAATGGCATCAACATGATATTCTTCAAGCCTGATATCGGCAACACCTGCTATACCTTTACGCAGGGCCGCAATGGCCGCATCCACTGGACCATCTCCCACACCCGCCTCCACTATCTCGTCCCCGTTGACCTTCATCCTGATAGAAGCAGTTGGTGTAACCATATTACCTGAAACAACTGTCAATTCTTCCAGCTTGACCTTTGGTTCACAGGTGATGTTCAGTACTGTTTCAGCTATGATTTCCAGGTCTGCATCTGTAACATGTTTCCCTTTATCACCAAGCTCCTTTATCCTGGCCACGATCTCATTTAGCTGTTCATCACTTACATCAAGATCCAGCTCTTTCAATGCCAGTATAACCGAACTCTTGCCCGCATGTTTGCCAAGCACGATCTTTCTCTGCCTGCCAATGGTTTCGGGTTTTATGGGTTCGTAGGTGGATGTGTCAGCTATCAGGCCGTGAACGTGGATACCTGCTTCATGTGTGAAAGCATTTCCACCTACAATGGCCTTATTGGGTGCCACAGGGATGCCTGTCAGTCTGCTCACAAGCCTGGAGGTTGTGTATATTTCATCCAGTTTGATATTTGAGGTATAATCGTAGAGGTTTTCCAGACCCATTACAACCTCTTCAAGAGATGCATTGCCTGCTCTCTCACCTATGCCGTTAATAGTAACATGTGCTTCAGATGCACCGCCTCTCAGGGCCGATATTGTATTGGCGGTCGCAAACCCGAAATCATTGTGGCAGTGTATTGCTACGGGCTTACTGAGGGTTGAGAGTTCCTTGAATATCTCATAGGTCTTTTCAGGGACCAGTAGTCCCACGGTATCGCAGAACACGACCCTGTCAGCTCCTGCTTCAATGCATTCACTGTACAGGGACCTCAAAAAGCCCAAATCTGCCCGTGAGGCGTCCTCACCGCTAAGTTCCACGATGAGGCCGTGGTCCTTGGCATACTCTGTGGTATCCAGGGCCATTTGTTTCACAGTTTCCCTGTCTTTTTTTAGCTTGCTTTGGATATGCAGGTCAGATACCGGTACGACCAGGTGGATTGAATCCACATCGCATTCCAGTGCAAGATCTATATCTTCATTGCGTACCCGGCAGTAACTGCAGATCTCAGCATTTAGCCCCTCATTGGCAACTGCACGTATGGCCTCTCTCTCACCTTCGGAAGTAATTGCAGAACCAGCTTCGATAATATTGACACCAAGGGTATCAAGTTTGTGTGCAATTAACAACTTATCTTTAGTCGAAAGTGCAACTCCCGGGGTTTGTTCGCCATCCCGGAGTGTTGTATCTAAAAATCGGATATCTCTATTGACAAATAAAACGATCCCTTCTTGCCATAATTTATCACCTGTTTAAGTAGGTGTAAAATAATGTTAAGTTATAAAAAAGTATCGAAGTTCAAGAGAAAATGCTCACTTTGTTCGCATTTTCTAAGCCTGCAGGAAAGTATATGCTTTCCTATACGTTTAAAAAAAGAAAAAGCACAGGCCAACATTTGCCAGCCTGTTTTTCAATACACTTATCATATTATATCTATGATCGAGCCGCCGTTGTTGCCACTGCTAATTGTGGCACCAACTGCCATTCCTTCTTTCTGGCCTTCATTTATGCCATAGGACTGGGGACCCAGGATCTGGGCGGACTGGACACCGGTCATGATAGCCATGACACGTATCCTGCCTTCATATTCCTTATTGACCCTTGCACCCCAGATGACATTTGCCCTGTCATCCAGTTCATAGGTAAGAGACTCTGCGACTGCTTCTGCCTCGGACAGTGTAAGGTCAGGACCGCCAGTAATATGTACCAGGCATCCGGTGGCACCTCTGTAATCAACATCCAGCAGCGGATGGTTCAGTGCTGCACGTACTACATTGTCGCCTCTGTCCTGGCTCTTTGCCTCGCCGACAAGCATCACTGCTACACCGCCGCAGCCCATGATGGTCTTGACATCAGCATAGTCCAGGTTGATCAGTGAAGCCTGGGTAATGGTCTCGCTAATACCTTTTACGGTCTCGGCTATCAACTGGTCCATAACAGAAAATGCCTGTTCGATCGGCAGGTTGGGTACATAGTCCAGCAACCTGTTATTATCCAGCACCAGCACTGTATCTGCGGCTTTCCTGAAGGTCTCAAGACCTTCTTCGGCTTTGATGGCTCTTGCCCTTTCAACCCTGAAGGGGCTTGATACCATACCGACTACAATGGCATCCTGTTGTTTAGCGATCTCAGCCACTACAGGTGCGGTACCTGTGCCTGTTCCGCCGCCCATGCCTGCTGTAATAAAGACCAGGTCTGCGCCCTTTAGAACTTCTTCCAGTGTCCCTCTTGCAAGTTCGGCTGCTTTGCGCCCAGTTTCAGGATAGCCACCTGCACCAAGTCCCCTGGTAAGGGATTTGCCTACGAGGATCTTTTTATCTGCCTGGATCATATCCAGGTGTTGCTTGTCTGTATTGATTGCAATAGTCTCTGCGCCACTTACTCCCATATTATAGAGCCGGTTTATTGTGTTATTGCCTGCTCCGCCGCAACCCACGATCACGATCTGCGGGTCGCCGAAGTCTTCACACATTTCTTCAATTTGTCTGGACTCCCTGAGGAGTTTTTCTTTTTCCGTGTGTTTTAATGCTTCTTGTACAATAGTTTGCATTCTGTATTCATCCCCTGCAAATTCATACGACCTAAGCCGTACCTATCCGTTCCAGTAATTGCATGTTACGGATTATTTTATCACTTCGTTGATCTATCAGGTCCCGTATAGCCGCCCTGATTGCTTCACTTGTGGACGGAAATTCACCCATGTTTACCATGACGTCGATCATTTCTAATTGCTTCTCGGGGAGCCTTATTGTTATTCTTTCCATTGGTTTTTACTCCCTTTAATGTAATAATTCTTATCAGACGTACGTCAGACATGTGTCAGTCGTGTGGCTGACGTATGTCTGCTGATTGTCTGACAAAAGTAAGACATCTGTATGCTATCTGTCTGACAACAATAATATATATAGTTTGCGCAGGTTTTGGTCTTGGGACCAAATTCACATGAGATAGAAAGATCTTGCTCAATATGAAATGCGTGGGTTGCTGGTGTTGGTGAATCTAATTAAACCACAGATAAACACAGATGAACACAGATTTTCAGGCAGCGTATCCGCGTTTATCGGCGTTCATCTGCGGTTAGTTTAATAATACCAACATGTAATGTAATTGCCTTATATTACCACAAGTAATATATATGATGCAATTTTATTACAGCCTGTGTGATTACCATGGTTGGTAAAACAATACAGGACATCAATGCTAAAATCGCCAACGGCAGCGTCCATGTAGTTACGGCAGAAGAGATGCCTGACATCGTGGCAGAACTGGGGCCGGATGGCGCCGCAAAGGAAATAGATATAGTTACTACAGGTACTTTCGGGGCCATGTGCTCATCCGGTGCCTTTCTCAATTTCGGGCATTCAGACCCTCCCATCAAGATGCAAAAGGTATGGCTCAATGACGTAGAAGCCTATGCCGGTCTGGCCGCCATTGATGCCTATATAGGCGCAACCCAACTCAGTAAGAGCAGGGGCATGGAGTACGGAGGAGCACATGTAATAGAGGACCTTGTGGCAGGTAAGTCCATAGATATCCATGCCACAGCCTACGGCACCGACTGCTATCCCCGCAAGGTGCTGGATACTACTGTGACAATAGACGACATAAATCAGGCAACAATGTTCAATCCCAGAAACGGTTACCAGAAGTACAATGTAGCTACCAACTGCTCGGACCGTACCCTGTATACATATATGGGAACACTCCTGCCCGACTGCGGCAATGTTACATATTCGGGTGCGGGGGTACTCTCGCCATTGTACAATGACCCCACTTACCAGACCATTGGCGTGGGGAGCCGCATTTTCCTTTGCGGAGCCCAGGGGTATGTGACCGGGCAAGGTACCCAGCATGAACCGGACAATAATTTTGCGACAATGATGGTACAGGGCGACCTGAAACAGATGGATAAGAAATACGTAAGGGGTGCCAGCTTCCATGGATATGGCACATCCCTGTATGTGGGTATCGGCATACCCATACCGATCTTAAACGCTGATATTGCAAAGGCCACTGCATTGACCGATGCTGACATCACCGTTGACGTGCTGGACTACGGCGTGGCGCGCAGGAGCAGACCTGTACTGCGCCAGGTTACCTATGAAGAACTGAAGTCAGGCATGATAGATATCAATGGAAAAGAGATCACAACGTCACCTATGTCGAGTTTCCATGACGCCAGGGCCATTGCCGGGGAATTGAAGGACTGGATACAAAAGGGGACGTTCTATCCTACGCTTCCGGTAGAGCGTTTGCCCAGTTCTGGCGTGGAGTTCAAGCCAATGAAACAGATAGGTGAGCGTCCCACAGTAGCTGATGTGATGGCAAAGCGGGTAACCACCATTTTGCAGGGGCGAACGGTGGAGAATGCTGCAAAGGTGATTATGGAAGGGAACTTCAACCACCTGCCTGTGGTGTCGGATGAGGACCGGTTGGTGGGAATTATCACGGCATGGGACATTGCCAAGGCTGTGGCAAAGAACAAGCGGGACAAACTGGATGATATCATGACCAGGACTGTGGTCACTGCTGATGCCTCCGAACCCATTGATATAGTGGCACGAAGGCTGGAGCAGCATAATATCAGTGCCCTGCCTGTGGTGGATAAGCACAGCAGGGTAAAGGGTATCATTACCAGTGATGATATCAGTAAACTGGTGGCCAGGAGGTAGGAGATATGAAGATCACATTACATGCAACCCCGGATATTACTCCAAGACCTTTGATAGCAGAGGTGATACTGGAGACCGGGGCATTGCTGAACATTGACAGGGCAGACGTGAAACCAAAAGGTGGCGAGGTTGTGATAGACGTGCCACAGGATGAATGTGAGCGGGTTGTGGCAGCTTTTAAGAAGCGCGGTGCCACAATAACATGCCTGAAGCAGCCGATAATCAAGGACGATGACGAGTGCATCAACTGCGGTGCATGTATCTCGGTGTGTCCCACAGGTGTGATATCTTTCAGGGACGACTGGAGTGTGCAGATGGACCTGGATAAGTGTGTGCAGTGCGGTGCGTGTGTGACTATGTGTCCACATGGTGCGCTGACGGTTGGGAAGTAGATAAAAATATTGTATATGTTGTTTCGATAATATTATTTGTGCGGTATGAATGTAGATTTGTATTTGTTGCTGGAAGAATAAACTGCCAGCCAGCACATGAACCAGATGCTGCGGCTGGCTGGCAGGGTGAGAGTGCTGCTTGGCAGGGGTTGGTCGAGTCGGGCGGCGTGGTTCTTGCTGGCGTCTACTTACGAGGTCTACGGCGACCCGCTTGTGAACCCACAGCCAGAGTCTTACTGGGGCAATGTGAATCCTATCGGGCCGCGGGGTGTACGATGAGGCGAAGCGGTATGCTGAGGCTATTACGATGGCGTATCACCGCTATCATGGGGTGGATACGCGGATTGTGCGCATCTTCAATACCTATGGGCTGCGCATGCGTGCGGATGACGGAAGGGGTGAGGGGACGGTGGGGTATTTCAAAAAATTGAAGTTGAAGCCAGTATGCAGGAAACACAAATGGTAAAAATGATCTATTCCATTATTTCTGCAAGTTCTTTCAAGACTTCTTCTAACGTCATCGCTTTAGATTCAAATACACCATCTTTCCTGTGTAAATGGAACGGAAAAGTAGGAAGTTCTCTATGATGAGGCGCATTGTCCCATCTGACTAAAAACTCGTTATTCTTTTGATGATGATACGAATATTTATCCCGCTTAATCTCGTCTCCATATATCGTAAAATATTCAGAAATATAGAGTATTGAATTGTCAATCATTAAAAGCCTGCATTCCAGATATCCAGAAACAGAGGTAATAAATTCCTCAAGAACTTCAATATCCTTGACGATAGAAGATGCAGTTAAAGAAGCCTTAACATCAGCTAGATAGCTCTCAAGCATGAATTATTTTTTCAATTTCCTTTGCTCTTTCCATGAGCTTGTTATATGTATCCTTAAAGGCATACCATTTTATGTATTCCCTGCCATCTCCAAGCTCACCTGCATTAAATTTGACATAAAAGATATCAGAGCTCATGTTGTGGCGCTTTTCTAATTCAGCAAGGGAACTCTCAGTTTGCATTATTTCACGCCTGACCATGTATAGCTCGACCTTGAACATCTTGTTCATTGTTGAAGTTATGTATTTTTTCTCAAACTCCAGACCATGGGATAGCTGGAATTTCAAGGCATTCACGTATTCATTAGACATAATTCAATATTGCATTGATTTTTAAGATTATAAGCCTTCCCAACGATAACTGATAGAGTTTTATCATTTTATTGAACTATTCTTTGTATGTTATTTGTGAATTCTAAAATATGGACAGCGTCGCACTTTTCGCGACCGTATTGTTTTTCAATTCCATAACACAATCGCCAACCTCTAGCCAAAAGATTCGTGTTTTTGAATACATTTGCGCAAACACCGCTTATATGCGTGGTTTGTGTGTTTTTTTGGGTGCAATTTTCTGGTTCAGAATCCGGGCAATTTTTTGATTTGGATGCTAAGAATTAAATACGTTTGTTTCAATTCTACATGCATGAAAACAATTGTAACAGGCGGAGCAGGCTTCTTAGGTTCACACCTTTGCGACCTCCTGCTCGACAAAGGGTATGAGGTCATCTGCATAGATAACCTGGTAACCGGCAGTGCAAAGAATATTGAGCACATCAAGTCGAACAAGTTCACATACCTCAAACACGATGTTACAAAACCGATATATTTCGGGGACAGGATCGACTACATTTTCCATCTGGCATCTCCTGCATCCCCCATCGACTACCTTGACCTGCCCATCCAGACGCTTAAGGTCGGGGCACTCGGCACCTACAACATGCTAGGTCTTGCCAAGGAGCAGGGTGCGCGCTTTTTGCTCGCATCCACATCCGAGGTCTACGGCGACCCGCTTGTGAACCCGCAGCCGGAAAGCTACTGGGGTAATGTGAACCCGATCGGCCCGCGGGGTGTGTATGATGAGGCGAAGCGGTATGCTGAGGCGATAACGATGGCGTACCACCGGTATCACAATATGGATACGCGGATCGTGCGCATCTTCAATACCTATGGGCCGCGCATGCGTGCTGGTGATGGACGGGTGGTGCCGAATTTCATTAACCAGGCGCTGCGCGGGGAGGATATTACTGTGTATGGGGATGGTAAGCAGACACGGTCGTTCTGTTATGTTTCGGATCTTGTTGATGGGATCTATCGGCTGATGATGTCGGATTATGCGGAGCCTGTGAATATTGGTAATCCTGATGAGATGAGCGTGCTGGAGTTTGCTAAGAGGGTCATTGAGGTTACCGGGAGTGATTCCAGGATTGTGTTTGAGGAACTGCCAGTGGATGATCCGAAGGTCAGGAGGCCGGATATTGGGAGGGCGAAGGAAGTGCTGGGGTGGGAGCCGGTAGTGGGGTTGGGAGAAGGGTTGGAAAGGACTGTGGGGTATTTTCGAAAATGCCAAATGAATAGGGCGTAATCTCAAATGCTGATGAAGTCTACTTCAATATGAGGGATTAAGATTTTATGGAGTTCATCGTTATTACCACATCCACAGGTACATAAGTTATATAGGCATGTGCAAAGTAAATATGATTGATATAATGCTGTTTGAGCAAGAACTGACCAACTTCTTCCGTAGCATAGATCGTGTTAACTTTGCCTATCTGTTCGGGTAGATTGTCAGGGGAGATATAAATGAGTTAAGCGATGTCGATATCGCAGTTATGCTGGATGAAAGCCTCTATAAAAAAGATATGTTTAACACCGATTTTCGTCAGCCGTTTATGTTCCACCAAAATATCCACCATTTTCACACCAAAATCCATGGACCAATAACGTTTTTTCAGAGAATGTGACTCAAAAATATGTTCCATTCATGGAACATTAAAATTTTGAGATCCAACTATAAATCAAAGTACCGAATCAATTATGGGACAAAAATCCGCCTAAAACAGACTTTTAACCCCAAAATATACGATGACAAGATGTTTTAACAACAAATATTCAATATTATAAGTTCCATAAATCTATACATATTTCAAATCAATTGAGGTTTTTCACAAATCGTATCCCATACCATGTTTAGGCAACAAAAAACTTCGCTTTTGGATATCCTGACCATGGTTCAATTATGGGACATAAACACTTGACGAAAATCGGTGTTTAATGAGGAGTTGGACCTTATCAGCGAACTTACATGTGTGCTCAAGTCGGATAAGATTGATCTGGTCGTGTTAAACGATGCGCCTCTTCTCCTGAAATATAATATTATAAAGGACGGTCATGTTCTAAAATCTGATGAGACGAAGCGTATAGCTTTCGAGACCGGTGTCATGTCCAGATACCTGGATGAACAGTATCACATAAAGCGGCATACTGATATGATATTGCATCGGATTGCCAGGAGTGGCTTTGCATGAATGATGAGATTGCATCCAAGCTGGAAATGCTTGAGGAATACATAGCAATTCGATAGACTCTATTATTATCTTGAGAACAATCTGGAAGATATAGAACGGTTTGGTGAGTATATAGCACGGTATCTGATTAAGGGCTGATCTGTGGATGGTTCACTGCTTCACCGCAAAGAGCCTAAAGTTTGCAAAGACGTTGTAACCTTAACTTTTCGTGTTTTGTGGCGCAGTATTTCATAAATTATATATTTTAACAGCTATGATCTAGCCAACCACCGCAAATTACTTCCCATGGCTGTCTCCCGCTTTAGACAAATTCTCAGGTAGCATCTTCCAGCAATAACGATTATGATAGATTCGAACATATACGGGTTAATATAAAGTTAGACAATACTAATAACAGCCAACCCTTACCCTCATGAGGAGATGAAAATATAAAATCCATAATACTTGCCGGCGGCTCAGGCACCCGTCTATGGCCTTTAAGCAGGGAATTTTACCCAAAACAGTTCTTGAAATTCTTAGGCACTTCATTATTCCAGGATACCCTGCGTAGGTGCCTTAAAGTATCTGACATATCAGAAATATTTGTAGTCACCAGTGAAAAACAGAAGTTCTTTGTGTACGGCCAGATCGAAGAGCTTGAACTTGATGTCCCAAAGGAAAACATCCTTCTGGAACCCGAAGGAAAAAACACACTCCCTGCCATCAGTTTTGCAGTACGTGAGATTGAAAAGATACATGGCAGTTCTACTGTTGGCATTTTCTCTTCAGACCACATTCTGGATGTCGATGCCATGGAGACCATAGCAGGTGCAGAAAAGCTGACAGACGGGCATCTTGTCACATTTGGGATTGTCCCGGAATCCCCCCATACCGGTTACGGCTATATTAAACCCGGGCGTGCACTTGATGTGGGATATGAAGTCTCAGAATTTAAGGAGAAACCTGACCTGGAAGATGCCAGGCGGTATGTCGGGAACGGTTATCTCTGGAACAGCGGCATGTTCTTATTTGGCACTGAACTGTTCATATTAGAACTTCAACTACATGCGCCGCAATTATGGGATGAGTTCTTTAATTCAAACAGGGACATTAACGATGTCTACCATAACATCCCGGCTATATCGGTAGACTACGGCCTTATGGAAAAATCAGATCATGTCGCTGTTGTCAGGCTGGATAATAAGTGGGGGGATCTCGGGAACTTCGATGCTATGTATGCTGAGTTCGATAAGGATGAACTGGGCAATGTGGTTTATAATTGTGTTGATGCATCCATTGATTCAAAGAGGAATCTTATATTTTCAGCAAAGAACAAGGCTGTCTCGCTGGTTGATGTGGATGATATGGTTGTGGTGGATACCAGGGATGCTTTACTGGTATGCCCAAGGAGCAGCAGCCAGAAGGTCAAGGATGTGGTATCCCGCCTGAAAGAGCAGGGTGATGAGCGGGCAGATATTCACCAGACCGTGTACAGGCCGTGGGGGACATATACTGTGCTTGAGAGTTCTGATAAGCATAAGATAAAGAATATCAGGGTGATGCCGGGTAAGAGGTTGAGTCTGCAGCTTCATAAACACAGGAGTGAGCACTGGGTGGTTGTTAAGGGCAGGGCGTGCGTGGAGGTTGATGGGGGGCAGAGGTGTCCGGGTGAGGGTGAGAGTACTTTTATTAGTGCGGGTGTGAAGCACAGGTTGTTTAATCCCGGGGAGGGGGTGCTGGAGATCATTGAGGTGCAGTTGGGTGAGTATGTGGGTGAGGATGATATTGAGAGGTTCGATGATGAGTATGGGAGGGCGTGATTATGTACAAGATAGAGAAAAGAAGTAAGATATATCAAAGCCACAATTTATCAGGGTGATTAAAATGACCAAGACAGCATTAATAACTGGAATTACAGGCCAGGACGGCGCATACCTTGCCGAGTTCCTCTTAAACAAAGGATACATCGTACACGGAATTAAGCGAAGATCATCATCCTTTAACACTGAGCGCATAGATCACCTGTACAGGGATCCGCACGAGAGGAACGTGAATTTCTTCATGCACTACGGCGACCTGACCGATTCCACGAACCTGATCAGGATCATCCAGGAAACCCAGCCTGACGAGATATACAACCTCGCCGCCCAGAGCCATGTGCAGGTCTCATTCGATACGCCTGAATACACCGCAAATTCCGACGCCGTAGGAACCCTGCGCCTCTTAGAAGCCATACGCATCCTCGGCCTGGAAAAGAAGACGAAGTTCTATCAGGCCTCGACCAGCGAACTCTACGGCAAGGTGCAGGAGATCCCGCAAAGCGAGACCACGCCCTTCTACCCGAGAAGCCCATATGGGGCAGCTAAGTTATACGCCTACTGGGTCACTGTGAACTATCGTGAAGCCTATGGCATGTTCGCGTGCAACGGCATCCTGTTCAATCATGAATCCCCTATCCGCGGCGAAACTTTCGTGACAAGGAAGATCACGATGGCTGTGGCAAGGATTAAGAATGGGTTGCAGGAGAAGCTGTACCTCGGTAATCTGGATGCTAAGCGGGACTGGGGCTTTGCAGGTGATTATGTGGAGGCCATGTGGCTTATGCTCCAGCAGGACGAGCCTGATGATCTTGTGATCGCGACCGGTGAGACGCATTCGGTGCGGGAGTTTGTTGAGCTTGCGTTTGGGGAGGTCGGGATCGAGATTGAGTGGCGAGGGGAAGGCGTGAATGAGGTTGGAGTGGATGCTGCTACAAGGGATGTTCTGGTTGAGATCGATCCGCGATATTATAGGCCCACTGAGGTGGAGCTTTTGCTGGGGGACTCGACGAAGGCTAAGGAGAAGCTGGGATGGGAGGCAAAGGTCGGACTTCGGGAATTGGTGAAGATGATGGTTGAAGGGGATATGGGGAAGTTATAACTATTTTTCACATTTTATGAATATACTCGAATTTGTTATAATTTGCGTTCTCTGTACATCTGGCACATCGACGATACCATACAAACCATGTTCAACCTAAATGCCTTCTTCTCCCGCATCATGTCCATCGAGCCAATACGTCGGCAGAGTATAGTGTTCCTGATCTGGCAGATTGCATTCACTTTCATCGGATTTTTAAGTACGATGTACTTTGCGCGTACAGTGGGTGCAGATGTTCTGGGTGCGTATTTCCTGTTTATTGCATATTTTGGCATCATCAGCCTTATGACGGACGGCGGTTTTGGTGGTGCTGCAGTCAAGCGCATCAGTGAGGGAAAAGAACCTGATGCGTATTTCAGCGCGTTTGTTGTGCTGCGTTCTGTGTTCGTGACACTGGTTATAACGGCACTGCTCGCGTTTCGCAGCTACTTTGTGAACCTTAACAGCGCGGGAACGTTTACCTGGCTGCTGGTAGCATTGGTAGTATCACTGTTGCACGGAGCGGTTTCAAGCGGTATGGCCGGGTGCGGTAAAATTGGGATAAGTTCAACGGCAGGTTTTATTAATAATGTCTCACGCATTTTTATCCAGGTCATTGCTGTTTTTCTGGGTTACGGCGTAGCAGGACTAGCTGGAGGCTTTGTTGGAGGATTGCTTGTTGGAGCCATAGTACAATTGCGCTTTTTTGATCTGCGTTTTGTACATTTTGGCTGGAGACATCTGAAAAGCTTGTCTTCATTCTCGTTCTGGTCATTTCTGATTTCGGGCGGAAGCCTGGTCTTCATGAATTCCGATACGGTGATGATCGGTTATTTCCTGAACAATGCTGATGTGGGTGTATACAGGGTCATATTCCAGTTCACAGTACTTGCAGCATTTACAACAACTGCACTTCGTTCTACATTATGGCCAAGGGTGAGCAGATGGGATAAAATTGGTGAAACAAGGCTTATAGAAGAGTCACTCACCCATGCATTAACCTATTCACTCATACTGGCAGCACCATTGTTTGTTGGAGGGGCTTTGCTGGGTGATAAATTACTTTACTTTTTCTACGGCGCGGATTTTGTGAATTATACGACACTTATGATATTGTTTAGTGTACAAATTGTAAATATTTTCCAGTATTTTTTCACCACATATCTCAGTGCAATGAATCAGTTAAAGGAGTTGTTCAAGATCACGGTTGTGGCAGTTGTTGCAAATATTGCACTGAATGCGGCATTAATTCCTGTTATCGGTATTTCGGGGGCAGCGGTCGCAACTCTGGTAACTATGAGCCTGAATGCTGTTCTGGCACGGCGTGTTCTGGCGCGGATGATCACACTCCGTGCGGAACGCAGCAGTTTGCTGAATATTTTAAAGGCTTCTGTTGTGATGGGGGCGGTTGTGGGCGTGTATCGATTGGTTGTACCGCTGTCCAGTGTTTGGCTGGCACTGGTTCCGGTTGTGCTGGGAGGGGCGGTTTATGGGGTGTTGATATTGAAATTCGATAGAAAAATTTATGACGAATTGAAAGGTATTTATGAAACGAAAAAATGAAGTTAAAAGTAATTGTCTAGATTTTATTAAATCCACACGGTTTAATGATATAATTGAGCGAGTGATAATATGAACATCATTATTGACGGAGTAAATCTCAAAGACCTGAAGGTCGTCCCGGATGAGCGGGGCTGGCTTATGGAAATCCTGCGATGCGATGACGATATCTACCAGCAGTTCGGGCAGGTCTATATGACTACTGCATATCCTGGCGTGGTCAAGGGGTGGCATTACCACAAGAAACAGACCGATAATTTCACGTGCCTGCACGGTATGATGAAAGTAGCATTGTATGATGCACGGAAAGATTCGCCAACGTATGGAAACATTATGGAGATGTTTGTCGGTGAAAAGAATCCAGTGCTGATAAGCGTACCACCAGGTGTCTATCATGGTTTTAAGGCGGTTGGTCCTGAAACAGCGTATTTTTTGAGCATCCCAACACTGCCGTATAATTACAATGAACCTGATGAGTTCCGTTTGCCACCTGATACGGATAAAATCCCGTATGATTGGGGACTTGCACCAGGATTAAAGCACGGTTGATATGTATTGACGAGGGCGATAAGATGAATATATTAGTGACAGGTGGCTCTGGCTTTATCGGAAGCAATTTCATTCGGCATATGCTGGATAAATATCCAGATTACAGGATAATCAATTTCGATAAACTGACGTATGCAGGAAATCCGGATAACCTGAAGGATATCGAAAATAATCCAAATTATTCATTTGTTCGCGGCGATATCTGCGACATGGACGTTGTCGATGAAGTTATGCAGCAGGTTGACCAGGTGGTGCATTTTGCAGCCGAGAGCCATGTTGATCGCTCCATTGATGATGGTTCTATTTTTGTCAGGACGAATGTCCTTGGCACGTATACCCTTCTTGAAAGTGCACTCAAACATGGCATCAAGAGATTTGTTCACGTATCCACAGATGAGGTTTACGGAAGTATAGACGAGGGCTCGTTCAAGGAGACGGATATGCTTGTTCCATCCAGTCCGTATTCTTCGAGCAAAGCGGGCTCTGATCTGCTTGCGCAATCGTATTATATAACCCATGAACTTCCTGTTATCATAACCAGATGTACTAACAATTACGGGCCGTATCAGTATCCTGAAAAATTAATCCCGCTTTTTGTGACAAATCTTCTTGAGAGCAAAAAGGTTCCAGTTTACGGGACAGGACAGAACATACGCGACTGGATATATGTGCTTGACCACTGCAAGGCTGTTGATTTTGTACTGCACAATGGCAGTTTTTGTGAGATATACAATATCGGAGGCGGAGCTGAGAAGACCAACCTTGAGATCACTGAAATGATTATTGAAATGGTCGGCTCGGGTGGGTCCATGATCGAGTATGTGAACGACCGTCTGGGTCATGACCTGCGCTATTCACTTGATTGTTCTAAATTAAAAGGACTTGGCTGGGCGCCGGAGTATGATTTTGATGAGGCGCTCAAAGAGACAGTGCAATGGTATATTGAAAACCAATGGTGGTGGGAAAAATTAAAACACTGATACTCGGCGCCGGTGGGATGCTTGGCACAGATATTTGCAGTGTGTTTACTAATGCTGTGAAATTGACGCATGATGATATTGATATTGCGGACAAAGCGCAGGTCATTGAAACGATTAAACGTGTTGGGCCGGACGTTGTGATCAATGCTGCCGCCTACACTGATGTGGATGGCTGTGAGGATGAGGATAATCGTGAGCTGGCGTTTGATGTAAATGGCAGGGCGCCGGGCTATATTGCGCAGGGCTGCTCCATGGTGGGAGCCAAACTTGTGCATTTCAGTACGGATTATGTGTTTGATGGTTCTAAAGAGGAATATGTGGAATCTGACCTTACAGGTCCTATAAATGTTTACGGTGAGTCGAAGCTGCTTGGTGAGAGGAATATTATCGAGAGTGTGGATGATTACCGGATCATACGGACCTCTTGGTTGTTTGGACATAATGGCAGGAATTTTGTTGAGACGATGCTGAAGTTGTCGGGTGACATGGATGTTGTAAGGGTGGTGGATGACCAGTTCGGTAAACCTACTTTTACTGCCGATCTTGCCCGGAAAATTGCCGATATCATCGGGCTTGCGCCGGGGGTGTACCACATTACCAATGAGGGTGTATGTTCGTGGTATGAGTTTGCATCGGCTGTTATTGATAATGTTGTTCCGTGTTCGAGTGATGAGTTTGTTAATAAGGCAAAGCGACCCATGTATTCGGTGCTTGTCAATACTAAGACCGCTTCGATGCGTCACTGGAGGAATGCACTGGAAGATTATTTAAATAAACAAAAAAAAAGTGGTGAATAATTACATGAAAGGCATAATCCTCGCAGGCGGTACAGGTTCCCGCTTATACCCATTAACCAAGGTCACGAACAAGCACCTCTTGCCGGTCTATGATAAACCAATGATCTACTATCCCCTCCAGACTCTCCTCACAGCAGGCATCAAAGACATCATGATCGTCTCGGGCCGCGGTCATGCAGGTCATTTCCTCGAACTCCTCGGCTCAGGCGCAGACTTTGGCGTCCGCTTCACCTACGAGATCCAGGACGAGGCCGGCGGAATTGCCCAGGCCCTTGCTCTTGTAGAAGATTTTGCAGACGACGACGATGTAACCGTGATCCTCGGCGACAACATCTTTCAGGACAATGTGATGGATACAGTGCAGTCGTTTGAGGGCGGGGCTCATATTTTCCTTAAAGCAGTGCACGATGCCGGGCGTTTCGGTGTGGCTGAGGTGGATAAAAGTGAGCGGCGGGTTTTGTGCATTGAGGAGAAGCCTGAAGTGCCAAAGTCAGATCTTGCTGTGACAGGGTTGTATATCTATGACAATGATGTGTTTGATGTAATCAAGACACTGAAACCCTCGGGGCGGGGTGAGCTTGAGATAACGGATGTGAATAATTATTATATCGACCAGGGGCGGATGGGATATAAGGTGCTGGACGGGTACTGGAGCGATGCGGGGACGTTCGGGAGCCTACTGAGGGCGTCAGTTATTATAGAGAGGCACAGGAAGAAATGAACTGCAGATATACAAACAGTTACGCTGGCTGCACCCCGCTTCCCTTCGGGTAGCGGGCGCAGGGAGAGTGCAGATATGACGTCGATGATATATTCCACAGAAGTGGCATATAAGGTACATGACCCGCATGTGCTGGAGTATCTGGGTGGGGAAATATTCCATGTGCTGGATGATGTGGTGAAGGGGGCTGATGTGGTTGCAATATTGACCGGGCATGATGAGTATTTTGAACTTGATGCGAAGGGGCTTATGGAGCAGGAGCATCCTGTTGTAGTGGATGGGCGGAATGTGATTGAGGCCGATGGGTTCATTGGTGCGGAGTTTGTATAAAAGGGATTGGGAGAGGGGGATAAGAATGGGATAAGATTAAATAAAAATAAAGTAACGATCCAGCATACCCAAAATCAATCAATTATTGTCAATTTTGATATGAGAAACGTGTGAAAAGACCGGTTACAGAATAACATAAGCAATAATCTTACATTGGGCATAAATTCAAGGAAATAAATTCTCGGAAATCTGCTAATAAATTAATGTGATTTTAATGGATACTACAGCTTTCTTATTAGTTTTGATTTCCGCTATAATACATGCTTACTGGAATTTATTAGTTAAAATGAGTAAGGATGCAGAAATATTTATTTGGTTTTTTTTGATTATTATAACATTGGTATTCTTTCCTTTTTTTTGGATTTCCTTTTATAAAACAGATATTCTACTTACAGGTTGGTGTTGTATTGTTATGACAGGATTATGCAAAACACTATATTTTATTTCATTGAGCCGTGCATATAGAAAAGACGATTTGTCATTTATTTACCCATTAGTACGATCCACACCAATAATATTTGTTACAGTTGGATCAATGTTATTTTTAAGAGAGAATCCTTCTATAATAGGGATGATGGGCATAATGCTTATATTCATTGGAGGATACTGTTTGCACATAAATAAACTAAGAAATTTCCTTCATCCGTTAAAAATAGTGAATGCTAAGGCAACACAATGGGCACTTTTAACTGCTTTATTTATCTCATTTTATTCAGTTATTGATAAAATAGGTGTAACTTATGTGGAAACTTTTCCATATTTATACTTAATGTTTGCATTTATGCTTGTTTTTTTTACACCATATATAGTAGTAACAAGGCCAATCTCTGCAATTATAGCAGAATGGAATTTAAACAAAAAAAACATTATAATTGTAGGATTCTGTAATTTTTTTGCATACTACATGATACTAAGTGCAATGGAGATGGATAAATTAAGTTATATTGTGGCTTTAAGAGAAACAAGCATCATTTTTGGAGTGATGTTAGGAGCTTTAATCTTAAAAGAAGAACATATCAATATAAGGATTACATCGTCATTTATTATCATAATTGGTTCCATCCTTATAGGGATTGCAAAATAAAATAAACACAAGAACTATAATCGATTTGTCATAGCTGAATTATTATAGCAAATCATATTTATTTATGACTAGTTTAAATATTAAAATAAATTTTCGTCCACCACTTTCAAAGGAGATAAATTCTAATGGAAAATAATAGAAAAAAAGTATATGTTGGGATGAGTGCTGATTTAATTCATCCAGGACATCTGAATATAATAAAAAAAGCTAATGAATTAGGAGAAGTTATAATAGGATTATTAACTGACGAGGCTATCGCAAGTTACAAGAGAGTTCCTTTTTTAACTTACGAACAAAGAAAAATTGTAGTTGAAAACATAAAAGGTGTTACTAAGGTAATTCCTCAAAAAACTCTAGATTATACTGAAAATTTAGAACTACTAAAGCCCGATTTTGTTGTACATGGAGACGATTGGAAAAGTGGTACACAAGTCGATACAAGGGCAAAAGTCATAGAAACGTTGAATAAATATGGTGGAAAGTTGGTTGAAATAAATTATACCGAAGGCATATCATCAACAATTTTAAATGAAAAATTACGCTCAATAGGCACAACTCCACAAATCAGGATTAAACAACTAAGAAAAATTCTCACTGCAAAAAAATTTATACGAGTATTGGAAGCTCATAATGGATTAAGCGGTTTAATTGTAGAGAATACTAAAGTAAATAGCAATGGAATTAATAAAGAGTTTGATGCCATTTGGTTAAGTAGTTTAACAGATTCTACAGCGAAAGCCAAACCTGATACTGAATGTGTTGATTTAACTTCAAGAATTGCATCGTTGAATGAAATATTAGAAGTCACGACAAAACCGATTGTTTTTGATGGGGATACCGGAGGAATAGCGGAACATTTCATATTTGGAATCAAAACATTGGAGAGACTTGGCGTATCTGCAATAATCATAGAAGACAAGATTGGTTTAAAACACAATTCTTTGTTTGGGACTGAAGTTGAGCAAAAACAGGATAGCATTTCAAACTTTTGCCATAAAATAAGAATGGGTAAAAATGCACAAATTACCGATGACTTTATGATAATAGGTAGAATCGAAAGTTTAATTGCAGGAAAAGGTTTAGAAGATGCAATAATAAGAGCTAATGCTTATATCGATGCTGGAGCTGATGGAATTATGATTCACAGCAAAGAAAAAAACCCAAACGAAATATTTGTATTTTGTAAAGAATTCAATAAGTTTGCCAAAAATGTCCCATTAGTAGTCGTTCCTTCTACATATAGCGAGACATACGAAGAAGATTTAAAATATCATGGGGCAAACATTGTAATTTATGCAAATCATTTGTTGAGGAGTGCATACCCTGCAATGGTAAGAACAGCAGAAACAATATTGGAAAATGAGAGAGCATACGAATGTGAAAGCACGATAACCCCTATAAAAGAAATCATAAATTTGATTTAAGGAAGTGAACTATGATTAATTGCAAAGAGTTCTATGAGCTGTTACAGCACAATGGCATTGGATTTTTTTGTGGAGTACCGGATTCACTTTTGAAGCATTTTTGTGCATATCTAGAAGAGAATGTTGATAATAAATCACATGTTCTTACTGCAAATGAAGGAAATGCTATTGCTTTAGCTGCAGGAGTTTACCTATCAACTCAAAAAATTGGCATGGTTTATATGCAAAATTCAGGAATAGGAAACGCAGTAAACCCTCTTGTATCATTAACAGATAAAGAAGTTTATAACATACCAGTGCTTCTTCTTATTGGCTGGAGAGGAGAACCAGGAAAAAGTGATGAACCACAGCACTTAAAACAAGGGAAAATAACCTTGAGCATGCTTGAGACTCTTGGCATTGATTTTGAAATAATGCCAGATAACATAAATGATTTAAACAATTGCATAAGAAATGCTTGCAATGTAATGAAGAAGGAAAAGACTACTTATGCACTAATTGTTCGTAAAGATACCTTTGAGCCTTATACATTGCAAAACAAAATTAACACACAGGAGATGTCAATCGAATTATCTCGAGAAAAAGCAGTTCAATCAATTATCAATCAATTAAATTTTGATGATGTAATTATTTCTACAACAGGCAAAATTTCAAGAGAATTGTATGAGTATAGGGATACTTTGAATCAAGATCACAGTCGTGATTTTTTAACCGTTGGGTCGATGGGGCATGCATCACATATTGCTCTTGGGATTGCTATGAAAAAACCAAACAAAAAGGTTTATTGTTTAGATGGAGATGGATCTGTTATTATGCATATGGGAGCTCTGGGAATCATAGGATCCCAATGCCCAACAAATTTTATACACATTATTCTTAACAATGGAGCTCATGATTCAGTAGGGGGGCAACCTACTGTAGGACATGATATCGATTTAATAGCTATTGCTGAAGCTTGTGGATATAATAATGTAGCACGGGTAAAATCTCAAAAAGAGTTAAAAGAACAATTATTTTTATTGCAGTCAATGGACGGACCTTCATTTATCGAAATAATTGTAAAGAAGGGAGCGAGAAGTGAACTGGGGCGACCAACTACAAGCCCAATCGAAAATAAACATCGTTTTATGGAGTTCTTACAAGAATGAAACAGGAAGAGTATTTTCATTCCAATGGCCTCTTACATTTAAAAAATATCTTGCATAAAGATTCTGTAAAAAGCATATTTCTAGTCACAGGTAAAAAGTCTTTTTCTGCATGTGGGGCAGAAAAGATATTAAACGAAATGTTAGACTCGAAAAACGTATTTCACTTTTCTGATTTCATGATAAATCCTCAACTAACTGATGTAGAAAAAGGGATTAATTTATTTAAACAAAATCAATGTGATGTAGTTGTAGCAGTGGGTGGTGGAAGCGTGATTGATATGGCAAAATTAATAAATATTCTTGCCGCCCAAGATGGACCTATCATAGATTATATAATTGGTAAGAATAATATTATTAACAAAGGAAAATATTTGATTGCAATGCCCACAACTTCGGGAACTGGAAGCGAATCTACGCATTTTGCTGTTGTATATATAAATAAAATGAAATACTCAGTTGCTCATAAAAATATACTGCCGGATGTAGCAATAATATATCCTCAATTTACAATGAATTTGTCTGCAAGGATTACAGCAACAAGTGGGATGGATGCGTTGTGTCAAGCAATTGAGTCCTACTGGTGTGTAAATTCAACTAATGAATCCAAGCAATACGCAAAAGAATCAATACGCCTTATCATGGAAAATTTATCCACATCTGTGAATAATCCATCCAAATATTCCAGAGAAAATATGGCAAAAGCAGCCCATTTAGCAGGTAAAGCAATTAATATTTCAAAAACAACTGCACCTCATGCAATTTCATATCCTTTAACCTCATATTTCAATATCGCCCATGGACATGCAGTTAGCTTGACCATCGGAGATTTTTTAATTTATAATTACCATGTTACTGAAAAAGATATTGTCGATGGAAGAGGAATTGTATATGTGAAAAAAACAATAGATGAAATAAATATTTTGCTTTGTTCTAACGATGTCTATGAATCTCGTGAAATGATTTTAAAACTTATGCAGGAGATAGGTTTAGAAACTCATTTATCGGATTTGAATTTTAAAACAGAAGATGATGTTAGATTAATATTAGATAATGTCAATATTGAAAGATTAAAAAATAACCCTCGATTAGTGTCAAATCAATGTTTGAAAAAGATTTTGATCGGCGATATTCAAATGTTAAGTAAAGAGAGAGTAGCACCCTAGTTCATAGAAAAAAGATCGCAAATTTATCGACTGGTACTACATTACAAAAATTGTTTCCATGCCCATATGTTCAAAACTCTGATGGACGGATTTCAATGAACATTTATAATATATTATATCATAAATCTAAGCAATTCATTGATGATAAATTTGTAAAAATTGATGTTGTGAGATTTCGTATAAAAATTTGTTGGCGGTGTATAAATATGCTAATTAGATATTCATTGCAAATATTAAAGGATTTATCAGATGCCCTTAAATCTCCAATATATTTGATATCATATATTTTTCCAAAAAATAAAAATATATGGATTTTTGGTGCATGGTTTGGTGCTAAATTTGCCGACAATCCCAAATATCTTTTTTTATATGTTGCAAATAATCAACCAAATATTAGACCAATATGGTTGACAAAAAATAAAAAAATAATGCAACAACTTAAGCAAAATGGCTATGAATGTTACCATGCCTACAGTCTGAAGGGGTTTTTTTATTCAATGCGAGCAGGTGTGGCAATTATTAGCCAAGGATTAGTAGATGTTAATCGATTTGCGCTGAGCCGTACAAAAAATATTCATCTGTGGCATGGCACCCCCTTAAAAAAAATTGGCACTGATTCTGCCCGCGGCTACAGCCTCCCCTCTTATTTGCATAATTTTTATGTATATTTTTTAGGATTAATTAATCCGTTTTACAAAGAATATTTTGATTTATATACGGCTAGTTCACCAGAAGTTGTTCAAAAATTTTGCACAGCCTTTGATACTATTCCAGAAAAAGTAGTTGTAACAGGTTCCCCAAGAAATGACATTTTTTCAGACAACAAGAAAGATATTGCTGAGGATACAAATTACGATATTTATAATTCAATAATCCAGAATAAAATCATTATCACATATTTACCAACATTTCGTGATCGAGGTTTGACCTTTGATCAGCTATTTAATAATTACAACTTTGATTTTGAAAAAGCAACCAATTTTTTCAAAGAAAATAATGCGATTTTCATTTGTAGACCCCATAGTGCCGATAAAACAAAAATAAGCTCGTTGAAATCAGAGCACCTCAAATTTTTCAATGATGATGACATGCCTGACACTCAAAAGCTTTTAGCAATAACAGATATTCTCATTACTGATTATTCAGGTGCATATTTCGATTATCTCATTCTAAATAAACCAATTATATTTGCACCTTTTGACTTAAATGAATATGTTGCACAAAGTAGAGAACTGTATTATGATTATGATTCAGTTACACCCGGCCCAAAGGCTAAAAATTGGGATGACATGTTAGTTCTAATAAAAGAAGCGATAATACAACCTGAAAAATATGAACACAAAAGAATGGAAATCAATAAAATATTTAATGATTTTAGTGATAATCAGAATTCAAAACGTGTTTATGAAAAAATCGTGGAACTTATAGAGGCAGAAAAATGAAATTTTTCACGCATGAAAAAAGTCGCCATCATAATCCTGAACTGGAACGGCAAGAATGACACAATCGATTGCCTTGAAGCACATAACCGACCCCAACTATGAGATACTGCTGGTGGATAATGGGTCTACTGACGGGTCGGTGGAGTACTTCAGAAAGCGGTATCAAGGGATGACGATTATTGAGAATGGGGCGTATCTTGGGTTTGCTGAGAGAAAAAATGTGGGGATTAGGGACGCGATGGAGGAGGGGAAAAATGTGATTTGCAAGCTGAAGTCTTCGTGGTGGGGCGGGCTTGAGGTTACAAATGCAAATAATAATTATATCAATCAGAGCCGGATCGAGGATTGGATGCTAGATGAGGAATTTAGTGATGCAAACTCGGTTGAGTCTCTTTTTGGGGCATCTAACATTCTCAAGAATACAAAAGGAAATGACTCTAATCTGGAGAATTCTTATGAATATCGATGATAAAAAAATTAAATGGTTAATCTACGATTATTTTGCAAAGCTTAAAGCATACGGCTATACTGATGGCCAAAGTAATATCTCTAGAAATATTCAAAATATTGCACGACAATACAATCAATATGGATATTTTATAGAATCTTTTGACACATTATATAATTACTTAATGTCGAAATTAATGGTGCTGCCGCATAAAAACCCTCCTGTAGTGTTATTTTGTTCTGCAAAATATTTTGATATTATTACTGGGATAAAGAATCAACTATTTATTGAATTGATAGCTGTGGGGCTGAAAGATCGATTGCATTGCATCAGAAATTTTATGCCGTATATAAGTATTTTTAAGTCTTATAAGTTTTTGAATATGTATCTGGTGGAAAATAACAACACCCATCTAAATAACCTTTTTGGACATATGGAAAAAAAATTGAAAATACCAAACTCTAATTTTGTTGTTTTGGTTAATGATTCTTTTGCAATTGAACGATCTATAATACTGGTTTGTAGGAAACTGAGTATAACTACAATAGTGATACAACATGGACTATATCAAGCAGGAAATCTACTTTCGGATGGTCTTGCTGCAGATTATATACTCGTGTGGGGCCAATATTTCAAAGATATGTATGTTAAGCAGGGTATTAGAAAAGACGAAGAAGTGTACGTTCTTGGTTATCCATACAAAATTGAAGAGAGTATTAATTTAAACAAGAGTAACAAATACGTTGTATACTATTTAGGTCAAAACTTTGAGAAAAAAAGTGTCGCCGATTTAGATGTCAAACTTAATACATTGAATCAAATAGATAAAATATGTTCAAACCTAGGCATGCAATTTTATTATAGGCCACATCCAGGTGATGAACGGAAGATGTTACAGGAAAAATTAACTCACATAAATTTCACACCAAAAAGAGAAACATTGGCGCAAACAATTATGAAAGCTGATATACTTATATCTTTTAATAGCACGAGCTTAATTGAAGCAAGTATAAGATCTAAATTCTGTATACAACTAATGAATTACCCATACCCATGTGATAATTTTGAGGAACTCGGTGTATGTTCAAAGTCTATGGAAAATATAGATGATTTAGAAGACTATCTTGATTCAATTGTTAAATCGAATGATTTAGATATTAAACAACCATTCAATAATGAATATGTTGATATGACAAAGAATCCAAGCGAGTCATTTATAGATATTTTGAAGGATATCGAAAAAAATGCTGTTATGGAGGAGCAAAAATATGATAAAAATAATTCTAGGTGAAATAAAGAATATTGGTAATGATTGGATTTCTGTAGATGTACACGGATCACACCACAAAGAACATGTATGATGCAAACTAACTGATTAATGATTTTTATAGTTTATATTTTGAAGGTTGCGCTCAATTTAGGGGTGCTAGACGTTATGAGATAAAATGATTTTAATTTTACACCCATGAATATAAATACCTAAGATCAAAATGTTTGAGATGATAATATGACAATGAATCTAAAAATCATAGCTGAAATTGGCTGTAACCACAAAAGTGACATGGGAATTGCGCACGAGATGATAAAGACTGCAGCGCAATTTTGTCAAGTCGATATCGTGAAATTCCAAAAAAGGCATTCTAAGGAATTACTAACATCTGAGGAATATAACACGCCGCATCCTATGCCAGATAACTCTTACGGAGAGACATACGGTGAACATCGAGAATTCCTTGAATTGGATTTGGACCAGCACAAACAACTAAAAAAATGGTGTGAAGAATTTGGTGTCGTTTACTCTTCTTCGGTATGGGACATGACTTCTACAAAAGAAATTGTATCACTAAACCCTGAATTGATAAAAATCCCGTCAGCATGCAATCTTAAATTTGATATGCTGGACTACCTGTGCAAAGAATATGAGGGGGAAATTCACATCTCCTTTGGCATGACTACAAAAGCCGAAGAAGAAGAAATAGTACGCTTTTGTGAGGAACGGGATAGAGCTAAAGATCTGGTTGTGTACAGCTGCACATCAGGTTATCCTGTACCTGTTGAAGATATATGCTTAAATGAAATTATAAGACTCAAAAATATATTTGGTGATAGGGTTAAAGCTATTGGTTTTTCGGGGCATCATCTCGGAATTGCACCTGATGTTGCTGCACTGACCATTGGTGCCCAATATTTCGAGCGACATTTTACGTTAGATCGAACATGGAAAGGAACCGACCATGCAGCAAGCCTCGAGCCTGATGGAATGAGAAAACTTGCACGAGATTTGAGAAATGTTTCAAAAGCACTTACATATAAAAAGAAGGATATTCTGGATATAGAACAAGTTCAGCGGGATAAATTGAAGAGGATATGTTGATGGGAAAATATGTTGCTTTAATCCCCGCACGTGGTGGTAGCAAAAGTATACCACTAAAAAACATAAAGCATATTGCAGGTAAACCATTAATTTTTTGGACAATTGAAGCTGCTCAGGCTTGCAGTATGATTGATAGAGTTTACCTTTCAACTGATTCAATTGAGATAAAAAATATTGCTGAACAGATTACAGACAGGCGGTTTGAAGTAATAGAACGAAGCTCTGAGACTGCAACAGATGTCGCAAGTACAGAATCGGTAATGCTTGAATTTTCCAAGGAACAAGATTTTCAAAATATCATTTTAATACAGGCAACTTCGCCATTGTTGATGCCTGATGACCTAAGCCGTGCGATTGAAATATATGAGCAAAAAAAAGCAGATTCACTCTTATCTTTGGTAGAACAAAAACGTTTTATCTGGCAAGAATGCGCAGATGGCTTTGTAGCACCTTTGAACTATGACCTCATTCAAAGACCAAGACGGCAAGATTTTGATGGACATCTCGTAGAAAACGGCGCTTTTTATATAACATCGAAGGAAGCATTAGAAAAAACAAAATGTAGAATTTCTGGAAATATTGCATATTATAAAATGCCTGATGAAACTTATTTCGAGCTTGATGAACCATCAGATTGGACAATAATCGAACAACTATTGATTAATCGTATAAAGTCAACACAATCGTTGGAACAACATCTAAAGAATATAAAACTGCTAATCACGGATGTTGATGGTGTCATGACAGATTGTGGCATGTATTACTCTGAAAATGGCGATGAACTTAAAAAGTTCAATACACGCGATGGAATGGCAATACAACTCTTAAGAGAACAGGGTATTAAAACTGCAATCATCACAAAAGAGAATACAAAGATTGTTGAGCGGAGAGCTAAAAAGTTAAAAGTCGACGAGGTGTTTCAAGGCATTGAAGACAAAATGGCTGTGTTAGAATCATTAAAATATAAATATGGCTTTGATTATTCTGAAATTGCCTACATAGGTGATGACATAAATGATATACCTGTTTTAAAAACAGTTGGTTTTTCATTTTGTCCCAATGATGCAGTTGATGACGTTAAAAAAATCTGTACTGCAATTGCTAAAGAAAATGGTGGCAATGGAGTTGTTAGGGAATTTGTAGAACTACTTTGGAGAATATAATGAATGAACTATCTATTGTTAATGGAAAGGTATCATTGAAAGATTTAAATGATATTACATATCGAAAGGATCATGTCTGCCCAATTTGTTTGGCATCGTTGGATTCTGCATCATGTGTAGAATACCAATTTTAACTATTATTAAAGGAGTCATTTATGAATAATACGGCAATTTTTACCATATCATCGAATAATTTTTACCCATTTGGAAAAACACTCTTGCAGTCTGTTAGAGAGTTTCACAAAGATGTCGACCTCTTCTATCTGCTTGCTGACGAAGCGGCTGATGATAAGATCCTTAATGATAATTATTTATTTCGTGTATGCCTTGTGAAGGATATAGGAATACAAGATTACAAAAAAATGGCATTTGCATACGATATCATCGAATTTAACACAGCTGTAAAACCTTTTTTTATTAATTACCTTTTTAATCAAGGATACAAAAAAGTAATTTATATTGATCCTGATATTCTTGTATGCAATCGCTTGGATACAACATTGGATGCATTAAATGACCATTCAATCGTTGTCACCCCCCACCAACTTGCGCCAGTCAAGAACGTAGATAGTTTTATTCCCTATCTTCAATGGGAACAATCCGCTCTTTCCACTGGTATATTTAATCTTGGATTTATTGGTGTTGCCAACACAGAAGAAGGCCGGCATTTCATAGATTGGTGGAGCAATCGATGCAATTTTATTTGTTATGTTGATAATGAAACAGGGCTTTTCGTTGATCAGAAGTGGATTAATCTTGCGTTATGTTTTTTTCCATCAACTTATATTCTACGACACAAAGGCTATAATATGGCCGTCTGGAATTTGCACGACCGCGTGCTAATCAATAACCGTGTTAATGGAGTTGACCCACTTGTTTTTTATCACTTCAGCTCAATCGATATGACTGACTCAGAGATTATTTCAAAGCATGATAAAACATTAAAATTAAAAGATCGTTCAGATCTCATTGATTTATTCCATTCATATCGAGAAAAAGTCAACAATAACGGTTACAATTATTTCCACAAACTGCCCTACTCGTTCGATTATTTTGATGATGGCCATAAGATAAACCTACTTGATAGACGGTTATATGCAGCAGTTGCAAATAATTATTCCAATCCGTTCAATACTCCTAGTCATTCTTTCTATACTGTATTAAAAATGAAAATGCAATCTAACAAAAAAGTAAATAATATACGCAATTATAGTCTTATTAATCGTATACTCATGTTATGTTTGAAAACCATTTTTAAATTACTTGGTGCAAGACGTTATACGAACCTCGTATCGTCTTCTAAATACCTAGATAGGTTACGCCTCCATACATTTCTTATCGAATAACTTTAACATTTGATTATATAAGAGGAAGGAAACAGACCCTTGATCAATTTTCAAATCAAAACCCCAGTCGCATTCATCATATTCAATCGCCCAGACACCACCAAAAGAGTGTTTGCAGAAATAGCGAAAGCCAGACCGCCGAAACTTCTGGTTATCGCTGACGGTCCGCGCGCGGATCATCCGGATGATATAGAAAAATGCGCTGCTGTCCGTGCTATCATAGATGGTGTGGACTGGGATTGTGAGGTGCTGACCAATTACTTGGATGTGAATCTGGGCTGCAAACGCCGGGTGTCGAGCGGTTTAGATTGGGTGTTCGATACAGTTGATGAAGCGATCATTCTTGAGGATGACTGCCTGCCGCATCCGACTTTCTTCCGATTTTGCGAGGAAATGCTAGAGAAGTATAGGGATGATGAGCGGATTGCCATGATCAGCGGGGGTAATTTCCAGTTTGGCAGAAAAAGAACAGAATACAGCTATTACTTCTCCCGCTATATGCACATCTGGGGCTGGGCATCTTGGCGGCGTGCCTGGGATAATTATGATGTGGATATGAAACTGTGGCCTGAGATTCGTGATGGTGGGTGGTTAGAGGACTTGTTTGGGGCTAAAAAAAGCGTTTGGTATTGGAAATATATATTTGAAAATGTGTATAAAGGGAAGATAGATACCTGGGATTACCAGTGGACCTTTTCATGCTGGATACAAAGTGCATTGAGCGTTATACCTAATGTAAACTTGGTTTCAAATATTGGATTTGATATGAAAGCCCTGCATACAAAAGTCAAAGATACATTTTCTGAGATGGAAATAGAACCCATGAGTGTTCCAATTTTACATCCAGATTATATATTACGAGATTCAAAGGCGGATTCTTTCGTTGAAAGCAAAATGTTTTCCGGTAAGTCATTAGTGTTACGAGTTATTAAGAGGGTTATTAATAAATTGAAGAGCACATAATAGACTATTTCATACATGAATTTAAAGTAGATAACATGTTGTTAGAATTATTGGTATGATGCTCGAAAACAAAAACAAATGTGCTTGCAATGGTACAGCATTTAAGGAATATCATAAACATTCCAAGGCACTTGATCGTGTTGTTGAGTATGTTCAATGTGAATCGTGCGGCCTGATAACTGCGCCGGAATCAAAGAATTTCAATCTATCCAGCATATATAATGCCGAGTATTTTAATAAAGTTGATTATGGGTGGAAGGGGCGAGCAAAAATATTGCTTATATATATTAAATATATAAATATATTGGCCCCCCTTAAAAAAATGCAAATTTGCGACTTTGGTGCAGGTAATGGATATTTAAGTAAATTGCTTATTAATACTGGATTCAATGTTTTGGCTTATGAACCATTCATTCAAAATTACACATACTTAGAAAAATCATACTACTGCGACATACCTTTCGATGCAGATGTGCTATTAATGGTAGAAGTCTTTGAACATTTCACCAATGCATTTGAAGACATTCGTAAAATCTTAACTGATTTTCATAACCCAAAATTGATAATATTTACAACAAATTTTACCGACAATGCTACCGAACCCATTGATGATTGGTTATATTTAGACCCCGATTCAGGGCATTTCAGTTTGTGGTCTAAAAAAAGTTTAACGTTGCTTGGTGAAATGAATGGATATAAATTGATATCGTTTGATAATACATTTCTTCACATCTTTTGCAAGGCATCGGATATGAAGATGTGCAATAATCTTAAAATATTATCAATTCCTACAAAGTATGCAATGAAAATAAGGGGACTCGTTAAGGGGTTATTCAAATGAAAATACTCTACGACCACACCGTATTTCAATTCCAGCGATATGGTGGAATATCAAGATATTTTTACGAGCTCATAACAAGGCTTTCAACAAAAGAAGATGTGGATATAAGCCTTTTTCATGGGTTCCATATTAACGAATATGCTCTCCCAGAGCACAAGGAAAATTTTGATTCATATTGGGGCTATAAATGGAAGTACAAAAAACCCGCTGCAAAATATATGGCGCTTATGTTTGCAATACCCAACAAAATTTTGTTTGATAATTACATGCGCTCGTTGGATATTAACATATACCATCCAACCTATTACAGAAATGATCTGGACAAATATGATAAATCAGCTATCGTGTTAACAGTGCATGATATGATTCATGAATTGTACCCCGACCAGTTTATAGATAGTAGGTTTGTAATTAAAGCTAAAAAAAAGTCCATTAATACAGCTGATCTAATAATATGTGTTTCTGAAAATACCAAAAAAGATTTAATCAACATGTATGACGTGTCCGAGGATAAAATAAGAGTCATATACCATGGCAACTCGCTACCAAAATCTGATGAATATCTAACATGTGCTGATTTAGAAAAAATGTATTCAATAACCAAACCATTTTTATTATACATCGGTGATCGAAAACGTAGTTACAAGAATTTCACAATGTTACTTGAAACATATTCGACTATGCTTTCAGATCGTTTTGATTTGGTCTGTTTTGGTGGAGGAGATTTTAATCATAATGAATTAAAAACCATTAAGAGTATAAGATGTTCTGGTAAAGTAATTCATCTAAGCGGTTCAGATCATCTGCTTGCATCGTTATACAAAAATGCATTTTGTTTCATATATCCATCTTTATATGAAGGATTCGGCATCCCATTGCTTGAAGCTATGGGACTGGGATGTCCGGTCATTGCCAGTAACACAAGCTCAATCCCAGAGGTTGTGGATAACGCGGCTTTATTTTTTGATCCCAAATCAAAAGATAGTTTAATTAATGTTATTAAATTGTTAGAAAGCAATAAGTCAAAGCGTGAGAAATTGATTGATCTTGGTTTTAAGCAAGAGAAAAAATTCAGTTGGGACAAAACTGCTTATGAAACATTTAAAGTTTATAAGTATGCATATGATTTAAAACATTGACCAAATGAGCATAGTTCCTAAAATCGTTTATGGAAAGTGATACACGGAAATAAAACTATGAATCCCCAATCCAAAATATATATCCCCGGCCACCGCGGCATGGCTGGCTCAGCCATCAAACGAAATCTGGAATCAAAAGGCTACCATAACATCATAACCCGCACCCACTCCGAGCTTGACCTCACCAACCAGCAGACTGTGAACAACTTCTTCGAAACCCAAAGACCCGAATATGTCTTCTTAGCCGCTGCAAAAGTAGGCGGAATCCTTGCAAATAGCACATATCCGGCAGAGTTCATCTACGACAATCTCATGATCGAAGCCAATGTCATCCATGCAGCATACAATTACGGCGTGAAAAAACTGCTCTTCCTCGGCTCATCATGCATCTACCCAAGACTTGCACCCCAGCCGCTGAAGGAGAGTTATCTGCTCACAGGCGAACTTGAGGTCACTAACGAAGCATATGCGGTGGCAAAGATTGCAGGGATACGGATGTGCAAGCATTACAACCAGCAGTACGGGACGAACTTCATCTCGGTCATGCCAACCAACCTCTACGGACCGTGTGACAACTACAACCTTGAAACATCCCATGTAATGGCTGCGCTCATCCGCAAGTTCCATGAGGCAAAGATGAATGATGAACTGCAGGTCGTTGTGTGGGGAACTGGGGCGCCAAGGCGAGAGTTTCTGCATGTGGATGATATGGCTGATGCATGTGTGTACCTAATGGAAAATTATGATGCCTCAGATGTCGGGGAGTTTGTCAATATTGGTGTAGGGGAGGATGTTACGATTCGGGACCTGGCTGGGTTGATAAGGGATATTGTGGGGTATGAGGGGGAGATCGTGTACGACACCACAAAGCCTGACGGGACTCCGCAAAAGCTACTGGATGTCAGCAGGTTGCGGAAGCTTGGGTGGGAAGCAAGGATATCGCTGGAAGATGGAATTAAGCAGGCATATGAGTGGTATCAAGTAAAAACTAAACCAATATAACAATAAATGCTAAAATTTAACGGAAATTTAATATATAAAAATTCCAGCAATGAAATAAAATGACCTCAAAACCCTTGATCTCAGTCATTGTAGCAGTGTACAACGGTGCTAAAACCTTACAGCGTTGTATCGATAGTGTATCTGATCAGACTTATCTCAATAAAGAGCTTATTATCATTGATGGAGGTTCTACAGATGGTACGGTAGAAATTATTAGATCCAATCAAGATAAGATCACTTACTGGAAATCAGAACCGGATAACGGTATCTATCATGCATGGAATAAGGCACTGGATCATGCCAGCGGAGATTGGATATGTTTCCTGGGGTCTGACGACTATCTTTGGAAAAGTAGTGTATTTGAAGAGATACTACCACATATGATCAAGGCGGAATCTCAAGGTATACGAATGGTATATGGACAGGTTGCAAGAATAACAGAAGATGGTAAGATAGGTTGTGTTGATGGTTATTCGTGGGAGTACACATGGAGGAGTATCATTATAGATGGAATATGCACATTTACGCATCAAGGGATGTTTCACCATCGCAGCCTCTTTGAACTCTACGGAAGGTTTGATGAATCTTTCCAAATAGCAGGAGATTATGAACTGCTAATTAGGACGTTTAAGGAAGGCGGAGATGCCTATTTTGTAGATGAGTTGATTGTTGCAGGAATGCAAACCGGAGGAATTACTACCAACTGCATAACGTTGGTTAAGGAAACTGCCAAAGCACGCCAGAATAATCGATTGAGGGTGATTACAATACCTTGGCTCATATCATTGGCTTGGGCTATTTGCTATCCATTTTTAAATTATATTATTGGAGGGAGGAATGTTAGATCTTTAGTTAACTTCGGAAAACGCTTGGTCATGTATCTTTCTTACAGGAAGAAAGTTATCTTTGAACACAAGAATGATCAATGAACCGATTTAACCTCATATATTCTGTTTGAGCTACTGCCTGATTATCTCCATAAACCACAACTGACGATGCTAATATGACCTTCCGGACATTGTTTTCAATTCTGACTGTCGGAAACGTAGGTTGCCAATAATGTTTATTTTAATGTAATATCTCCTAAATCGTTTTATATTTTCCAAAAATCAATACAATCTATTCAAAACATTTATTTACATTTCTATTATAATAAGAAGCCATTATAGTTATATTTCTTAATTACAATGTGAGGAATTGCAATTGACCGAAAACACCGATGATCTATCCGATTCAAAATCAACTACAAATATTTTGAATTTCTTGAAAAACAGTTTTTCAATTTATACCGCATTTGTTTTATTTATATTCGCACTTAGTCTGTATATTCGTACCGTACTCCCGTATGACGCCGTATTCAGGGGCGGCATAATAGGATTTGCCGCTGACGATGCCGTATTCCATATGCGTCTTGTAGAAAATCTTCTTGAAAATTTTCCGAATAAAATCTGGTTTGAAGTATTTACCTTATATCCTAATGGTCAGATATTCCATTTCGGCCCCCTATGGACATACATGATTGCCATTACATCATTAATATTAGGTGCGGGCTCACCCAGTCTCGAACTCACAAGAACAATAGGTGCATATTTCCCAGGGATATTCGGGGCATTAGTGGTATTTCCAGTATATTTCATAGGCAAGGAGGTCTTTGACAGGCGTGTCGGCCTGTTATCTGCTTTTATTGTTGCAATTATGCCGGGCCAGTTCCTGTCCCGTTCTGTTATGGGATTTACAGACCACCATGTGGGCGAGGTGTTCTTCAGTACTTTGTTCCTCATGTTCTTTATCATGGCAATAAGATCGGTAAAAGGAAAGGATATTTCACTGGCCGACATCCAAAATAAAAACTTTAATAAACTAAAACTTCCCGGAGTTATTTCAATCTTTGCCGGAATTGCTTTTGGACTATATATGCTCCAATGGTCTAGCGGGGTATTCTTTGGAGGCATTGTTGCAATATTCATTATATTGCAGTATATCATTGACCATATGCAAGGTAGGTCTGTTGAGGGGCTATGTTTTGTGAGCGTTATGACATTCTTAGCTGCATTTCCTCTTGTTTTATTCTTTTTTGATCCCAGAAATTCATTCACCTCCTATAAGTATTCTTATCTCCATATCTTGATCACAGCTGGTAGTGCAGTTTTTTTCTTGCTATTAGGCCTGCTATCCATAAAAATGCGAGAAAAGAACATCGATAAAATCTACTACCCCGTCACCATAGCAGGCATATACGCCCTTGGCCTTATCATAGCCAAACTTTTCGTACCCAGCGTATTCTCAAGTTTTCAGTCATTCTTTTCCATCTTCCAGGCCCACACAGGCGGCGCCCTCACCATTGCCGAAGCCCAACCCCCCACCCACCAGATGATCTTCGGCTATGCCAGCTACCCCAACAACTTCGGCGGCAGCTACCCCGGCATATTTGAGTTCGTATCAACCTATTACATCGCCCTGCTCGCCATGGTAGCCATAGGAGCCCTCCTCATCTTCCGCAAATGGGAACCAGAGAAAGCCATGTTCCTGATATGGTGCTTCACCATGTTCGCCCTCACAACCGGCCAGAACCGCTGGTTCTACTACTATTCGGTAAACGTGGCCATACTCTCAGCCTTCATAGGCATAGGAATTCTTGACATTGCAGGTCTGAAGGACATTTCAAGTAGATTTAGAAACCAGGTCTCAACCCCTCGCTCCCTCCAGGAATTCCTCACCTCAGACCTACCCCGCCACATTCTCTCCGCCCTTATCGTCGCTGTAGTGATAATGGTAGTATTCCTTCCCAATTTCAACGTGGCATCCCGTGCCACAGCCGGCGGCACCATCGGTTCAGACTACTACCAGTGGCACGAATCCCTCACCTGGATGCGCTACAACACACCCGACCCGGGTCTGGACTTCGACGCCATATACGACCGACCACTAGCAGGCGAGACCTTCCAGTACCCTGACACCGCCTATGGCGTCATGTCCTGGTGGGACTACGGCCATGTCATCACATACTTCGCCCACCGCATCCCAAATGCCAACCCCTTCCAGGCCGGCATCGGCGGCGGCACCAACCATGCTCCTGGCGCATCCACATTCTTCACTGCCCAGTCTGAAGAGGCTGCTGATGAAGTGCTGTGGAACCTGGGGGTAAACGATAAACCCGGCTCCCGGTACATTGTCAGCAACGCCTACATGGCCTATGCCATTCTGGATATAATGGGTGTATGGGACGGGCACGACGGGGGAGATTACCGGACGTGGGCTGTAATCTCAGGCCAGGAACAACCAATTTTCAAGCAGTACTGGTACACCAGCATGGAAGGCAGGCTGCACATCTTTGACGGGGACGGGCTGAAACATTACAGGTTGGTGCATGAATCCCAGGCCAACCCCAATACCCGCGGCGGTAGTGAGGAAAAGAGATGCAAGGCACTATATAATATGTTATATGACGGCAATCTCCAGATGGAAGATACCGGTTATGTTAAGATCTTCGAGTTCGTGGACGGTGCGACCATTACCGGAAAAGCATCCGACGGCACCATAGTTAAGATCTCTAACAGTATCATAACAAACCAGGGTCGGTTGTTCACATATACCCAGACTGCAACTGTAGAGAACGGTACATATAGCTTTGTGGTACCGTATTCCACACTGGGCCCAATACAGGATGAGACCAACTTTGATACCAGGCCCACCGGGCCATATACCATCACAGCAGAGGATGTATCAAAGACCGTGGATGTTGCGGAACAGGATGTATTGGACGGTGGGACAGTTACTATTAATATAGAATGATTTTGTTTACAGCTTAACACAACAATATTACATTGTATAGCGCCATGCAGTCATACGAGACTTTACAGGTAGCAATAATATAAGCTTAAGGAAGAGCTTCTATTGTTGGGCATGCCTGTCAAAATACACTTCCCCGGAACCACATACAGCCAGAACAAAGCCGCCATTAAGGCATCCTTCCCTAAGACCAGCAAATGGGACATGAAAAGCCGTAAGGGCTGGTTCGGCAAGGACCTGGATATAACAGCCCACCTGAGGTCTGGAGAGCCCGGAACACTGTATCTTGAAGGCAAACAGGATTATATTGATTCAGTGGCCACGGCCTGTAAAGAGATAGTAGGATCCTGCCAGGTCGAAGTGGTCGATAAAATTCCCGATTTCCAGCCCTTTGAACCTGAAATGAAGACTAAAGCTAAATGTGCAGGAATTGACATGTCCCCTGAAGCTATGATGAAATCACGCATACAAAACGAACGGGCTGCAATGGAAGCCTGCGGCATGCCAGGGGATTTCATCAGGAAATGGATATCCATTATCGAAAAAGAATACCAGGACCGCGAAAGTAAAAAAGATTAGGCTGCGATGTTGCTCACTGCCCATCTACATTAATATATCTCCGAGACAACCATATCAGCCATGATATGCAGTTCTATGGATATCCAGATGCCCAGCATGACCGCTGCGATGAGTTCAACTGGTACCCGGTATACATTAGATCCAATCAATACCAGGACTGGTATCAGTATAAGTGTAAAATAGGCAAGGATCGTCAAAGGTCCGAAAATAAAATGGTGCGACAGTCCCCTGTGCCTGAACATAACCTTGTAGGGCCACCACAGGAACCTGAATATCCCCCACCTCCCGTAAGGGGAACTGTTTATATCCAGGTCAGGGCTCAGGAAAAAGGTGCCAAATAGATATGAGATTGAAAAAACCGATATAGTTTGAAAATTCAAATATTCCATGGGCAATACAATATCAGCCCTTGTAGATAAGGAATAAAGTCCTGAAATGATAATTACCAATACAGTGATGTTGATGATATTGTGGTTTTTTCCGTCCGGCATCGTTTTTTATCCATCCATTAAATACTTTATTTAACTTTCCTGTTTACAAAAGTATCGATAAAAAGCGCAAGGCCAAATCCTCCGAAAAGGTTAAAAGGGATGCCCTTATTTAAAAGGACAATCACCTGAGTATCCATTATTGCTTGATGGTGAAGAGATTTACAGATTTCCAGGATTATATTGAACTAATCAGGTCGGAGGTAAGGGTTTTAAGGATTTATCCCTGATAAATGCAAGAATGCTTATTCCTCTCTTAATAAAAAAACAATCAATTTATCAATATTCTTTAAATCTTGTCCCTTCATAATAAGAGTAAGATGGATTGGCCGGATGATTGGGTATACCAATCCACCAGCCAAAAAATCGGCAGCTGGCTCGGCTGTCAAAATGTTGTATCGTCCATTATGAGATACAAAAAAATACCAGCGTCATTAGTTGGAAAAGGAGGACTAACAGGTAATGCTACAAGAACTTCAAACCAGGAAAACAGAATTAAGTGTAAAGTCTGAAGAAAATAAGGAAATGCGTAACAAGCTTAACACTGAAGCAAGTACGTTAGCAAGCAAGCGAAATGAACTTAACAAGCGCACAAAGGAACTCATTGATGAAGCCCAGGAACTCAAGAACCTGAGGGATACCAATAATACATTGGTCAGTGAGAACAAGGCCAAGCGCGATGAAGTGAATGAAAAGGCCAGTAATGTCTATGCGCAGGTAGACAAACTAAGGAAGGACCTGAACCTGAGTGACGGACCATCTATTAAGGATCTCAAGAAGGAGATAGACCATCTTGAGTTTGAGCAGATGACCAGGGTGATGGACTCAAATAAAGAACGTGAACTGGTGGAGAAAATCGGCCATCTCACAGAAGAGTTCAAAAGGAAAAAAGGCCAGCTTGAAAGTAACCTGGAACTCAAGACATTACTTGAAGAAGCCCAGAAATCAAAAGACGAGGCTTCCGTGCATCACGAAAAAGTAAAGGAATATGCTGAGGCTGCCCAGGAATATCATGAAAAGATGATAAAGACCTTCAAGGAAGCCGATAGGGTCAGGGCGGAATCGGATAAAGTACACAAGGATTTTGTCAAAATACAGGAGTCTGCTGATGAACAGCACAGGCTTTTCATCAAGACCCAGAAAGAAATACGTGACTTTGATAAACTGATAATCGGTCTTAAACGAAAGGGCAAGAAGGGCAGGGAGTCTGTTGTCAAAGCCCAGGCCAAGAAGGAAGCGGAAGAAATATATTCCCAGTTTAGACTTGGCGAAAAGATCAGTACAGAAGACCTGTTTGTTCTACAGAGGTCGGGATTACTTTAATCCCACCTTTTTCCTACTTTTTTCCTTTTATCCGGTCGTATCGACAGTCCGGTCCATTTCGTTATTTACCAGTACGATGCAGTGGTCAGCATGCAAACTTTTCGGGCCAACATTGATGGTCTTTGCATCTAAATCCAGGATCATAGTTTCTTCTTCCGGTGTCATGCCTGTATGGTCACCTAGCACGAAAACAGTATCTTCTGGCACGTTTTCTATAAACTCGTCCCTGATATCGTCCCCATCTTCCCGCATGTAGAACAGCCTTTTTTCATCAGTAAGTACTTCTTCCAGCAGGTCTGCAAGGCCCCCCAGCCGTATCCATACTCCGGGTGTGGATTCCCTCCACCTCGGAATGGCATTTTTTTCAAGTGCCTTTTTAATGAGTGAACCGCTGCTGCGCTCATCAGGGTTTAAGTATCTCACATTCTCTCCTTCGAACTTCACGATCCCTGGCGTATCTGGTTCACCCAGCAGTACCAGGTATATTACCACATCCCGCCGCAGGTCATGGCTTAAGAACAGTGCACAATTCACGCAGCGGCATAATATATCAATCCTGCCGCCGCTGCCGGGCAGGTCATTCAGGTTAAAATTCCCGTCTGTTCGCGCTTTGTGCCCTACTACAATGAACTCTCGCATGCTAATGTAAAATGCATAAGACATATATCTGTCTAACCCAAAGTGATAGGTATTGAGGTAATTGTATGAAATTCCTTGCATTATCAGATTTGCATGGCGACTATTCAAAGGTAGAGGCACTGAAACAGTGCGCCGGTGAGGTCGATGCAGTATTAATAACAGGTGATATCACCAACTTCGGACCCGCTGGGAAGGCCCTTGAATTCATCAACATGTTCGATGTACCGGTCCTGGCAGTACCTGGCAACTGCGACCCAGTGGATATCCTGGGAGTACTTGACGGCTCTAAGGCTATCAACCTGCATAAGAACTGCCATGAGATTGGTGATGTGAACTTCATGGGGCTGGGTGGGTCCAATGCTACCCCGTTCGATACGCCATTCGAACTTACTGATGAGGATATTGAAGAGTCCCTGGAAAGGCTGCTTGATGAATGTTCAGGCATCAGGAACGTACTGATCAGTCACGCCCCTCCATACGGCTATAGTGATGAGCTGCCAGTGGGACATGTTGGCAGCCAGGCGATAGCAAAGTTCGTTAATCGTTTCGCCCTTGTTGTATGCGGACATATCCACGAGGCCAGGGGTGTTAACACGGCAGGCAATACGATCGTGGTCAATGTGGGCGAAGCATCCAAAGGGTACGGGGCACTGATTATCACGAACGATAATATCAGCGTGGAACTCATTGAAGTATAAGGTTCCGTTTCAGGAAAATGGAAATATCAGAAAGGATAAACGAAATATCAGACAGGATTTACAGGATTGACAGGATACGATCCAATCCTGTATATCCTGTAAATCCTGTCAAAAGATTTGATTGAAACTACGAAAATTATCTGTATCGCTATCGAAATGCGTTTATAATTTCCTATACGTTGAAAAACCATGAAAATCGCTATCACTGGTAAGGGTGGTGTGGGCAAGACCACACTGGCAGGTACACTGGCACGGCTTCTGGCACGGGACGGTATGGATGTGCTGGCCATTGATGCCGATCCTGATATGAACCTTGCCTCGGCGCTTGGTATTGATGAGCCTCCTGCACCCCTGACAGAGTATGAGGATCTGATTGACGAGAGGGCGGGTGGACCTGCCGGGATGTTCAAACTAAACCCTAAAGTGGATGATGTGGTAGAGCTCTTCGGTGTGGTTGGACCCGATGGTGTGAGGATGTTGGTGATGGGTACTGTGGACAGGGGCGGTAGTGGATGTATGTGTCCTGCATCATCCTTCCTGCGGGCACTGCTGCGGCATGTGGTGTTGAAGGAATCGTCTGTGGTTATAATGGATATGGAAGCAGGCATAGAGCATCTGGGCAGGGGAACGACCAGGGGCATCGACCTGATGATAGTGGTGGTGGAACCAGGCGCGCGCAGTCTTGAGACTGCTGAGAGGATAAAGAGGCTTGGTACTGATATCGGGGTGACGAAATTCGCTGCCGTGATAAACAAGGCTGGAGAGGAGGATTTAGGGGCAGTGGAGTCCAGACTGGAAAATATGGATATCCCGGTACTGGGGACCATACCCTATGACAGCTCCCTTGTTAAGGCTGATCTGGCCGGGCGCTCGCCTGTGGAAGAAGAGGGGGCAGCGATGGCGGCTATCGAGGGGATTAAGGACAGGCTGGTTTTGATTTGAGATAGGGGTTTGGTTTTCAGGGATCGTATTAACCTTTGCGAGCCCTGCAGTGCGGAATTGAAGGTGACGTGATGCAATATTTACAAAACTATAATTACCTTTCAAATAATCTTGATAACTGTGAGCACGGCTATTGACAGAGTAATTACTCATTTGATGCATATTCAAGAATAGCTCACGTTACCAGATTCACATATAAAATAATTGAGCGGAATTATATGATCTCCGAAATATCATCCAAAATATTGGAAAACTTTGAGACTAAAGATACTGCAAGGGAGAGTTCTTTAAAACTTTCCAGGAAAATGGTGAGACTCTCGGGCAGAGCAATCAAGTCGATACACAGGGGAGAATGGGACATTGCCGAACAGTTGCTTGATGAGGTTTCAACACTGAACCAGGAAATAATATCAGAACTTGAGAACCATCCAGATATTTTCCATGCCGGATTTGTCGAGAATGCCCAGCAGGAATATGCAGAAGCCAGTATCCTTTATAGCATACTGAAAAAAGACAAGGTGCCTGACCCTACCGAACTCAGCGTGAAGGACCCGGCATACTTGCTTGGACTGGGTGATGTAGTAGGAGAACTGCGTCGTGTCATACTTGACCTTATCAGGCTTGACAGGCCCCATGAAGGTGAAGAACTACTTGAGATCATGGATGAAATTTATACCACTATAATGTTATTCGATTTTCCTGATGCCCTGTCAAGGGGATTGAGGCGCAAAGGAGATGTGGCCCGGAGCCTGGTGGAACGTACCAGGGGAGATATTACCAATGCCATGGAACATGCCAAACTAAAGGAACGAATGTCTGAACTGGAAAAAAAACTATAAGAATCAATCTGACAGTGTCAAGTTAAAAATGAGACGGATTCCATGAATATCACCGATGTTTTTTTGATTAATGGTCAATTTAATTGGGATGCAATTAATACAATAAGTAATATCATCCTTGTATTAATTCTTGTTTCAATAACTGGATGGTATGCTAGCCAAGTAAAAAAACAAACAAATTTAATGATTAAAAATCAAATGCGGAATAAGATTTTGGAGGAAGTTAATGATGTTTTAACACCACTAATAAATAAT
>Ga0255457_1014_pt1 | contig 47492 bp, 47 predicted proteins | sample ANMaggQBNCT02L10_FD_182650 | JGI IMG/M metagenome (GOLD analysis project Ga0255457, IMG submission 182650) | Sediment cell enrichment communities from methane seep in Santa Monica Basin, California, United Staets - ANME aggregate JGI... | ecosystem: Environmental > Aquatic > Marine > Cold seeps >...
AATGTTTCTTTTTCAATAAATGGAATGGATAAAATTCCAATTGTTTATGTAGCGGATGTATTTCAGCATCTTCAGAATATTCTTTACAGTATTGGTGATCATCTGGAAGGGAATGAACCACGCCCTAAGGGTGTTTATCCTCAATCTGTTAAAGATAATTGTTCTTTAGTTATAACTGGATTGGATACAGGAAGTGTCCATGCACAAATGCAAATTGGAAATGCACAAGAAAGCTTACCAGGAATGCCTACATTAGGTGAAAATTCAATATTAATTGCCAATAATTTATTAAAAATTATTTCTGAAAAAGGAGGTTTAGAAAATAGAGATGCACTACACCTACAATTATTCGAAGTAATTAATAATCCTCATCGTCTAAATCGAATATTAAGAGAATATGATTCTATTTGGCCTGATGATCAATCTAAAATTGCTCTGAATTTTAAATTTGGTAAATCTCCAAAATTGACTCTTAATCCATCAAAAAAAGAAATAATCCTCTCACTTCTAAAGAAAACACCTGATGAATATGAAAAACAAGTTGAAGGTCGTTTAATAGAGTTAAGAGTGGATAAAAAAAGAGAATTCAAAATTGACTCACCAGAAGGATTGATCCATTGTGAATATTCTCCTGAAATAGAGGATATTATAATTAATTCAATTGGTGATTTTGTTCGAATTCGCGGAACAATGAAGCCAAAAGGTGGAAAATTCGTTTTGAACATTGAGGATGAGACTTCCCTGGATATGTTACCTCATTTTGAAATTAATAAATATGAACTAGATTCAATTGAAAAACAACTTAATGAACCGATTTCAATTGATATTGTTTTTGAAGGTGAACAGTATATAGCCTCTAATGATGAGTTAGGATTGTTGGTAGTCGCCCCCTCTATGAAATTGGCAAATGAGGGATTACAAGAGGAAATTGCTATTTTATTATCAGAATATGTTGATATAAAAGAACAAGAGCTGACTGAAGGAGCCAAAGAATTTAGAACAAAATTGATTGAACTTACAGGGTAGAAAGGTAAAAATGAATTCATATAAAACTAAGGATATTGAGTCAGCTTTGAGTAAAAAAGGATTTCAAGTTCGTCAATCTAAACATAAGATATATATTCTATATGTCGATGGTAAGAAAACAAATGTAAGGACTTTTGTAAGTCATGGCATTAAAGAATATGGAAAAACCCTTATCAGTAAAATGAGAAATCAACTTTATCTCTCTCGAGAAGAATTTGATGATTTAGTTTCTTGTCCATTAACAGAAGAGAAACTTTTAGAAATTTACATAGATAGAAATAAAATATAATTTCCCTTTTTTATTCATAATTTCATAATTATGCCCTAACTTTTTAAAGAGGCTCATGCGCCCTTGAGAAGCCTCGAACTTGAGCGTAGCGACATCCGACGTTGACTATGGGATGGCTTTCCTATGCGTCCAGCATATTTTTAATTAACAATAAAACCTATGTTATCTTAAGCTGAACAAAAAGCAATCTTCCTGAATATAACAGCTGAAAGGGTTAATACAAGTCAAATAGAATGAGATAACCCAAATGGCAAAAGACAAGATCATCATCAAAGGCGCAAGGGTGCACAACCTGAAAAACATCGACCTGGAACTGCCCAGGGATAAATTCATTGTTATCACCGGACTCAGCGGAAGCGGCAAATCCTCCCTGGCATTCGATACCATTTACGCAGAAGGCCAGCGCCGTTATGTGGAATCCCTTTCAGCTTATGCCCGCCAGTTCCTGGGCCAGATGGACAAACCTGATGTGGAACATATTGAAGGTCTGTCCCCTGCCATATCCATCGAGCAAAAGACCACCAGCAAGAACCCCCGCTCTACCGTGGGTACAGTAACAGAGATACATGATTACCTTCGGCTGCTGTACGCCAGGATCGGCATCCCCCACTGCCCGGAGTGCGGCAGGGAGATAGCACCCCAGACCCTGGACCAGATAGTTGACAGCGTAATGGCACTGCCCAGTGGTACGAAGATACATGTACTGGCCCCGATAGTCAAGGACAGGAAGGGCGAGTACCGCCAGTTATTCGATGACCTGAAGCGGGAGGGGTACAGCCGGGTGCGGGTGGATGGTGAGGTCTATGACCTGGAAGATGATATCCAGCCTGGCAGGTACCAGAAACATAATATTGAAGTAGTCATCGACCGCCTGAAAACAAAAGAGAACGTGAAAGAGCGCCTTGCCGATTCGGTTGAAACAGCACTGCATGTGGGCGGCGGTGTCGTGATGGTGCAGATCGTGGATGATGGGCGTGATATGCTGTTCAGCGAACACCTGGCATGTGCCCACTGTAATCAGAGTTACGAAGCACTGGAACCTGCCATGTTCTCATTCAACAATCCCAGGGGAGCCTGTCCACGCTGCCAGGGCCTGGGCAACACCATGGAGTTCGACCCCGAACTGGTAGTTCCTGACCCCACCCTGTCCATCACAAACGGAGCCATTGATGCATGGGGCAGTTCACCCCATGGATATTATATCCAGACCCTGAATGCTGTAGCTGAAAAATACGGTTTTTCCATAAATGCGCCCTTCGAACAGTTAGACCAAAAACACAAGAACATCATATTATACGGTACCAGTGAGCCTGTCAAATTCAGGTATGTACCCAGGGACAAACCAGGAGTATGGGAACATTACAACAGGTACGAAGGCGTGATCCCAAACCTGCAAAGAAGGTACAGGGAGTCCGCAAGCGAGGACATGCGGGAGAAAATACAGCAATATATGAGCACGGCACACTGTCCCGAATGCAGGGGCAGGAGATTGAAACCTTACAGCTTGGCTGTTACTGTTAACGGGACCGGTATCGACAGGATATCTGCCATGTCAGTGAGGGATGCACAGGACTTCTTCAACAACCTGGAACTCACCGAACGTGAGATGCTGATAGCCAGGCGCGTATTAAAAGAGATCAATGCCAGACTGGGCTTTTTAATGGATGTTGGCCTGGATTATCTTACACTGGACCGGGCTGCCGGTACCCTGAGCGGCGGCGAGGCGCAGCGGATACGTCTTGCAACCCAGATCGGCTCAAGCCTGGTCGGCGTGCTGTACATACTGGACGAACCGAGTATAGGGCTGCATCACAGGGACAATGACAGGCTTATAAAGATGTTAAAGCAACTGCGGGATCTGGGAAATACCATCATTGTGGTGGAACATGACCAGGATACCATGCTGTCCGCCGACTATATCGTGGACATGGGACCCGGTGCAGGCGTCCACGGCGGGGAAGTGGTGGTTGCCGGCACGCCGGCAACGATAAAGCGCAGTAAAAAATCTCTTACAGGGCAGTACCTTACAGGGAAGATGCAGATAGAAACGCCGCCATCCAGGCGCACGCCTGCGGGTTGGCTTACCGTGAAAGGAGCGGCAGAACACAACCTGAAACAAATCGATGTGGGTTTCCCGCTGGGTGTGATGACCTGTGTGACCGGAGTGTCAGGTTCTGGTAAGAGCACCCTGGTAAATGAGATACTGAACAAGGCCCTGGCACAAAAGCTGCACCGTGCACGCAGCCGTCCCGGCAAACATGATGGGATAGAAGGTATCCGCCAGATTGATAAAGCGATCACCATAGACCAGAGTCCAATCGGCAGGACCCCCCGATCAAATCCTGCGACTTACACTAATGTGTTCACGCCCATACGGGAACTCTATTCAATGACCCCTGAATCCAAGGCAAGAGGATACAAACCCGGCAGGTTCAGTTTCAATGTAAGGGGCGGGCGGTGCGAAGCATGCCAGGGCGACGGGACGATCACTATTGAGATGCATTTTTTGCCTGATGTGTATGTCCAGTGTGAGGTGTGCCACGGCAGCCGGTACAACAACGAGACATTGGAAATTACGTTCAAGAGCAAGAATATTGCTGACGTGCTGGACATGACAGTAGAGGAAGCACTGGAGTTCTTCGAGAATATCCCAAAGATCAAGAACAAGCTGCAGACGCTCTTTGATGTGGGACTGGGATATATCAAACTGGGCCAGCCTGCAACCACACTGTCAGGCGGCGAGGCGCAGCGCATCAAACTTTCGGCAGAACTCAGCCGCAGGAGTACGGGGAAGACGCTGTATATACTGGACGAGCCCACTACCGGGCTTCATTTTGATGATGTGAAAAAACTACTGGCCGTGCTGGACAGGCTGACAGAATCTGGGAATACAGTGGTTGTCATCGAGCACAACCTGGATGTTATCAAGACCGCAGATTATATTATCGACCTGGGACCGGAGGGTGGAGATGGCGGCGGTCTGGTCATTGCCAGGGGTACGCCCGAGGATGTGGCTGATGAAAGCGCTTCGTATACCGGACAGTTCCTGAAACTTGTTTTAAACTAATTTTAGATATGTGGAATACCGGATCAGTGATTGAAGAACAGCGATCGCTACTTTGGATTTTTTCCCCCATACCGCCGCACATGCTCCCATGCATTATGATATTCCGGATACTTCTCAAAATCCTCATACATAGAAATATCTTCACTTCCATAATGTATTCTATCCTTTCCCACAGGGCACACCTTGATACAAATACCGCAAGGCGATATAAAGCGGCTAAGTAATTTCTTGCTATACCTGGCACACAAATCCTTGCGTATGATCCCTGATGGATAATCATCTCCTGTGATTGCACCTACCGGACAGCTCCTTACACAGTTCATGCATCTGGTACATAGGTTCTCTTCTAATAGTGGGTCCTGGGGTATTTTGGCTGAGGTGAAGACAGACGTGAACCTGACCCTTGGCCCGTATTCTTTTGTAAGTAGTGTGTTATTTACTCCAAAACTTCCAAGGCCGGCAAGGTAAGCTGCATGCTTGTGGGAAAAAAAGGCAGTTGGTCTTTCTATCAGTACATTGATATCCCCGTAACCATCCCTGGGAACAAATACTGAAGGGTATCCCTTCATGTTTAAAAAGTTGGATAGCAAGTACCCATACTGGTCAAGCAGGATATTTATAGTGCGGTAAAGTTCATGATAATAGATGGACGGAGTGGTCTCAATAACAGGGAGGCTGACAGGCAGGCCAATAACAATGACAGAAGATGCTTTTTGAAAAATATGCTGTGGATAAAATGCTTCAGGTATCCACGGCTCAAATAAGGGTAGAGTCCAACGCTCAACAGATGCTATTCCCACTATAGGGATATCCAGTTGAGCACATTTATTCAGGATTTCATCTTTAAGGGAGTCATTCATCTGATTAGATTTATGGTAATCCAAGTTTAAGGGTTTTACTAAAGGGACATATCTTATGCATGAAAAATTCCTTGCTGATATTAAGATGAGGATACGTTTAGCTCAAACAAATATAGCCTTTTCAGTGAACCGATAGCTGTTTATTCAAGGCTTCGTACATCTTCTCACTTAGCATAGTATTACCTCATTTACATTTACATTAATCACCCCAAGACATTTTAATATCGTGCACCATATGACTGATTATCCAAAAGAAATATAGGAGGATATATTATGCAGTCATATGAATGCACAGCATGTGAATATATATACAATCCAAAAGAAGGAGATCCGGACAATGGAGTTGCCCCAGGAACTGCATTTGAGGATGTACCAGATGACTGGGTCTGCCCATCGTGCGGTGTGGGTAAGGATTTCTTCGAACCAGTAGATTAACTGGTATTTCTGTAAAAAAACATCAAGATAAAACATGCTCGAAATAAAAGCATTAAATCTCGAGGTCGATGGAAGACCTGTACTTAAAGACCTCAACCTTACGATAAAAGAAGGCGAATCCCACGTACTTCTCGGTCCGAATGGATCAGGAAAGACATCCCTCTTACTTGGCATACTTGGTTTTCCAAAATACAAGGTGACAGGCGGCAGCATTATATTTAAGGGAGAGGACATCACCGGCCTTTCAACTGCTGAGCGGGTAAAACTTGGAATGGGTATTGCATTCCAGCACCCACCTGTAATACGCGGCATCAAACTGGGCGAAATGGTGGATCTATGCAAAGGTGATACATCCCAACAGATAACCCAGCAAACCCGTACGCTTGCAAAAAAGCTGCATTTCTCAGATGAATTCCTGGAAAGAGATGTGAATGCTGGTTTTTCAGGAGGCGAGATCAAACGGTCTGAAATAATGCAGTTAATGGCACAAGACCCGGATTTTGTAATGCTCGATGAACCTGATTCGGGAGTGGACATTGAAAATATGGAACTGATCGGAGATATGATCGGTGAACTGCTGGACAGACGTATCCGTCCGAGCAAACGAACCGCATCCGGGCTGATCATCACACATCTTGCAACCATCACTAACTACATAGAGGTTGACTGGGCGCATGTTATGCTCAATGGTATGATCGCATGTTCCGGAAACCCGAACCGGATCATCAGCGATATTATGAAAGGAGGTTACGGGAAATGCGTAAGGGAATGTCAGACGACAATGGACCGGATATAGGGAAATATACCCTGAAGGCAGAAAAACATAACGCAAAAGACCTACCTGAGATCGAAGATAAGTATAAACAAGCTTTTTTAGATGTTGGATATGATCCAGAAGGGTCAGAACGCTCAGGGTCATTCCTGCAAGTTGATCATTCTGTTCTATGCTCAAAGGTGATGCAGGAAGGTGTCGAGATCATGAGCACTACTGATGCCCTTGAAAAATATTCGTGGCTCTCGGATTACTGGTGGCATGCGGTTGCACCTGATAAGGATGTATATACGCAGCAGGTTGATCGCAAGCAGACACACGGATACTTTCTGCGAACACTCCCTGGTGTTAAAACAACTTATCCGTTGCAGTCATGTTTGTTCACCGGACAGGAAGGATTGTCGCAGAATGTGCACAACATCATCATTGCCGAAGAGGGGTCTGAGCTGCATATCATCACTGGCTGCTCGGTTGCCGAAAAGGTTCAATCTGCGCTGCATCTCGGTGTATCTGAATTCTATGTAAAGAAAAATGCCAAGATCACATTCACTATGATCCATAACTGGGCGCCTGAGGTGGAGGTACGTCCGAGAAGCGGCATCATTGTTGAAGAGAACGGTGTGTTTATCGGCAATTATGTTTGCCTGAATCCGGTTAAGGATCTGCAGATGTATCCGGTCACATATTGCAAAAAAAATGCAAGAGCAACTTCCCAGAGTATTATCTATGCATCAAAAGATTCAAAGATCGATATTGGCTCAAAAATGGTGCTGCAAGGTGAGAACAGCAGGGCACAGATCATTTCACGCACAGTTGCAACAGATCATGCTGATGTTACAGCCCGTGGTATTCTTAGCGGGTCTGCGCCAAATGTGAAGGCTCACCTTGAATGCATAGGCTTGATGCTCTCTGATAATGCACGGATCTATTCTGTTCCTGAACTTGAGGCGACCGTTAAGGATGCTGAACTCTCGCATGAAGCAGCAGTCGGGCGCATATCAGAGGAAGAGATTGCATACCTTACAGCAAGGGGTCTGTCAGAAGAGGAAGCTGCGGGTGCGATCGTACGCGGATTCTTAAATGTGGATATTGAAGGATTACCGGCAGCTCTCGGTGCGCAGGTACGCCAGATGATCAGGATGAGCGCTGAGGCGCTTGATTGAAATACACTACGAACGATCAAATCAACCACAGAGGCACACAGAGTTACACAGAGCGTTATTGTTTTCTCTGTACTCTCTATGGATATAAACCGTTCCAGGAAATAGTAAATAGTCTCATTTTTCACTTTTTGATCTTTTCTGCCAGATCTTTGCCCAGCCAGTAACATTCCTTGAGATCCTTTTCATTTGGCTTATACTGAACTCTCAATACAGGGTCCAGTACATTTATGCCACCAATTCGCATCTTCTCAGCGATCATTATGGGGGCTTCACCGCTCCATCCATACGAGCCAAAGGCAGCTCCGTCTTTTCCTTTTGCTCCAGCCTTTACAAGCTTATCCACAAATTTTTCTATAGGGGGAAGCATGGTATAATAGAAAGTAGGAGAGCCAATAGCAATGGCATCAGCAGCCGCAGCTTCTTCAGGTTTCCAGTCATATAAACTCTTTATCTCTACATCCACATTCCTTGATCTGGCACCATCTGCTATGGCATCAGCCATTGCCCTGGTATTGCCTGTTGTACTTAGATATACTATTGCAATTTTTTGCATTTTATTCACCTATTATTTATACTTTTTTATTAGTACCATTAATATTTGCAATGTCCATGATCCCGGTTTCGGCAAGTGCTGCATTACTCAGTGCATATATCGTAAAATGCAACCCGAATCCGGCAGAGATCGGGCAGCCCAAACCCAGGATATGACGAAAATGACAGACATTCCCAAAATTCCCGCTATTAATGCATATTCAACATCAAGATCAATCAGTTCAAATACGTAAACCCCACAGAGTAATATGAGCATCCACCAGATAGAGAGACTAAATGCCCTGGCTTTGGCAATCATTTTTACCTTTCTTGAGTGTTCATCCTCAACCGGGAATCCTTCCTTTACATACTTGAATTCCTTGAGTGCATGCCCAATCATCACCACTGCGAGAACCACTACAATTCCTGCAATGAGCAAAGGCAAGGGCTGCAAACCCGGCACATTCAATACAAAAGCTGCAATCCCGAGAATCACCAATAGTCCCAGTACAACTTTCAGATAGATCTTTATCTTTTCATTCTTGCTCATGCTATTCACTCATGTTGCTTATTTTACTAAACTCCCAAATGACCGATAGGTCTCTACACTTGCCGTAATTTGGTTCACTCATCAGTATCTTTTTATCCTGCGGCCTATATCGCATAGAATAGCCTCATCCAGTGATGATTTCAAGCATAGGATAGAGAGGTTGACTGATGAAGAGCTGGAATCATCTGGTGGATCAGGCTATTGAGGCAAAGGAGAATATCAAAGGTCTGCCTGAGGAAGATATGTATGCATTCATAGAAGTAATTGATAGGAAGATCCCAAACATGTCATCCCAGTTGAAGGAATTTTTAGTTATGTTTTGATTGACTATCCGATGCATACCAAAAATATCAATTATCTCCTTTTGTTTCTAGATCATGCCTCTTTACAACATTCTCAATCTCATTAATCTGCTCAAGCACAGTAACACCCTGCATCTGCTTTAATCGATTTGCATTCTCAATATCCACATCCCTCATATACAAAGTCAATTCCTTACCATCCGGAAGTATTGTCAAGATACTTCCCTCATATTGATCAGCAGGATATAAATATATAGGTAATCTTGCTTTTGCTGCCTGAGATACAGCATTTGTCAGCAGAGAGTCTGCAATTCCATATGCGATCTTTGCTGTGGTATTTGCACTCATCGGGCATAGAAGGAACAGATCGAACTTACCCATCTGCATCTCCCCTGCAATGAATGGGGAGTTGGCTCCAACCTCAACCTTTGGTTTTGGAAACATCTTATTCAGATCCTGCCACAACTTGTACCATTTCATCACAAGTTCCCCATTCTTTGAAAGATATACCTTAACATCCAGATCATATCGACCAGAGAGATCCTTCATGATCGCAAAGGTCTCTTCTATCTGATCGCCACATCCTGTGATTCCCCATGCCATCCTTAGCATTTTATTACCTCTTAACCATCTCTGCAACTGCAATTAAACGATCGATCGTCCGGTGCATGCTCCTGATACCATCAGCATCCTCGCTGACACCCTTGGCACCTTTATCCTTTGACCAGAATATACCTCCAAGATTTGCACCCAACGAACCTCCGCCCACAGGTATCATCTCGGTGATCATATAGAAATCCACAATCGATCTGATCGCAAGCTCCTACCCGCCTACGCGATATTCGCCGACGGCTGCTGCTCCTACTTTATTGCTGAGTGCAACCGGATTACTTGCCACCAGTGCACGGCAACGGTCAAGCATTGTTTTGGTCTGATGCGCTTTTTGAGCGGCATAATCGAGTGCATCACATACTACATAATCAATGGATGCACATCTCGGGCTTCCGGAGATGCCCAGTACTATGATTCATATTATTTACTTTTTGATCTTTTCTGCCAGATCCTTGCCCAGCCGGTTACATTCCTTGAGATCCTTTTCATTTGGCTTATACTGAACTCTCAGTACAGGGTCCAGTACATTCATGCCACCAATTCGCATCTTCTCAGCGATCATTATGGGGGCTTCACCGCTCCATCCGTATGAGCCAAAGGCAGCTCCGTCTTTTCCTTTTGCTCCGGCCCCTACCAGCTTATCCACAAATTTTTCTATAGGGGGAAGCATAGTATAATGGAAAGTAGAAGAACCAATAGCTATGGCATCGGCAGCCGCAGCCTCTTCGGGTTTCCAATCATAGAAACTCTTTACCTCTACATCCACATTCCTTGACCTGGCACCATCTGCTATGGCATCAGCCATTGCCCTGGTATTGCCTGTTGTACTTAGATATACTACTGCAATTTTTGACATTTTACTCACCACTCATTCACTTGTTATTTATTGATCTTATCTGCGATTTGATTTCCCAAATTTTTACATTCTTCAATACCATCACTGGAAGGCTGGCGTTTTATTCTCAAATTGGGCTTTAAAACATCCATATCATAGCCTTCCAGCATTTTGCTTATGACATTAGCTGCTTCTCCGCTCCAGCCGTATGATCCGAAAGCAGCCCCGGTCTTCCCTTTAAAGGGTTGGTCTGCCATTGCCTTCACATAATTGATAACACTGGGCATGGCTGCTCCCCTATATGTGGCAGAACCTATAGCTATAGCATCTGCATTTTCAATATCAGCCGGAGTAGCCGTTTCTACTTTTTTTATGGTTACTTCCACCCCTGCACCAATTGCTCCTTCTTCAATAGCCTTTGCCATTCTGCCGGTATTACCGGTGCCGGTGCCGTATATTATTGTCAGTTTAGACATGGGCTATACCTCAGTCGATCTTCTTGAACATTTCTTTTGGTGCATTACAGATAGGACACTTATCGGGCGGGTTGTTCTTTACCGTATTACCGCATATCTGGCAAACGTAATATTCAACTTCCTTGTTCTTTCCAAGGTTATCCAGGGCCTCATTATAGAGACCGGAATGGATCTCTTCAACCTTATTAGCTACATCAAAACTCACGATTACTGCATCTGATGCCTTTTCTTTTTTTGCCGCTTTAATAAAGTCCGGATACATCTTCTGGAACTCATCATCCTCACCAGCGATCGCAGTTTTCAGGTTATCGGCAGTACTGCCTATTGCACTCATTACCCGCAGGTGGTTCATTGCATGGACGGTCTCGGCTTCTGCAACTGCCCTGAACAGTTTTGCCACTTGGGAATATCCTTCCTGCTCAGCTTTTTCTGCAAAGGCAAGGTATTTTCTATTCGCCTGTGATTCTCCTGCAAAAGCTTCTTTTAGATTATTTTGTGTTGTCATGTGATCAACCTAAACATAACTATAACTCTACACAGTTTTGCCATACACCGTGGACATTACAATAAGAAAGTGCACAGAAAGCCTTGAAATCTCCAACAGGTACCTGGAATCTGGCATTCGGATTTGTGAATGCTGGTGCAAATTCTGCTCTGCCAAGATCAATTACCTGTCCATCTTGCTTCACTCCGAATAATTCTATCCATGCGATGTGATGCTCCACTGTATTTGGATGCGGTACTTCCTTACCTACAAATACCCGCACAACATCTACATCGCTTTTTCCGCGTCCTTTGCCTATCTCAATAACAGGGAGGTGTTTCTCCTTACCTTCAGCTTCGATATCTTTTAGTATTTCTTCAAATTTCATTATTCCCACCTTATTTTAATTATTAATCAATATAGACTATTCCATAGCATATAAGTTTTATTCTCTCCTATGTACAGCATCAATAGGCATTGATAGTACGAATATCGTCTTGCCCCCTGCGCTGGCCATAGATTACTATTAATTCCCCTGCCGATATATTTCTATTTAGGTTAGAGGTTGAGTTTCCTGACCCTTTTTGAAATAATTGTGATTATCACAGGCGTTCTGGTCCTGTCCCCAACCAGGTCTTCCACCAGGCTGCTGTCAACCTTTACTGACTTCTTACTGAGACTTTTTAATTTATTCTGATCAAGTAGGATAAATGGATCATGACAAAGAATCAACCACAGAGAACACAGAGAACACAGAGCGTTATTGTTTTCTCTGTGCTCTCTGTGCACTCTGTGGTTCTAAACCGTTCCAGGAAATAATAAAAAGTCTCTCTTACTGCCGATAAGCAGATGTGAATCAATGTAGCGGATATCCTCGATATCGAAGCCTGAAAGCACATCCTTTACATCCTGTATTACATCTGGTTCCGGTGTGAATGTCCTGAATACCAGTATCCACTCATTACCAGCTACTCACAGTCCTGGACTGCCCGATTTCACTTAGCGCATCATACAGGCTATTGTGGGTATTGCCACTCAAACCAAACACCATTCACAGAATGAAACTTAATGTTATTGTATTCCTATAGTGATATTCAATTGTATTGAAATAGTTTGTCAAATTATAGTATGGCAGGGGAAAACATCTGTCGGTTTTTGGTTGATACAAATTTATTTATCGCAGCCGTTAATCCGGATCATGTGCATTTGTTTATCAAATATCCGCCAAAATATTCCGTAGGTTATATATCGAAGATGATCAAAAGAAGTAGCAAGGTGCTCAGGAAGGAGTTTCCACGTTTGAAGGAATGGTGCGGCGACTATCAATGGGCTCCAAGCTGCTACCACGGCTCTGTGGGCGCTGGCTGGGACGTGGTTGAGAAGTATATCCCAGCACACAATACATACAAGCATAATAGGAGGTAATCCTGAAAAAACGCTATATACAGGCCCGGTACATTTACACGGGAGATACCGTGACTGCAAGATGCGGGGGTTCGTGCATCCTTAGAACATCTTGAGCCAACATAATAATTGTGGAACTTAATGTGGGTACTGCATGGTTACATCACATTTTAGGAGGAGTCCTTTTGCGGAGCTGCATGAGGATTTGATAGCGTCGATCGTTCTCTGTGCAAGACTATTTGCTTGTTTCGTCACTATCGGTTTCAGAAATCTCTCTAGTAGAAGTTGCTTTTTCCTTTTCCACCATTTTCCGGAATGCAACCCGTAAAGCCTCCATTGCTAAATGTTGCTTCTCTTCCTTCTCTTTCTCCTCTTCCTCCTCCTTTTCCTTTTTTTTCTTTATTTCAGCCCAAAACGCTTTCGCTATCTGTTTCCGATTTTCTTCATCATGTAATTTAATTTCTCGAATTTCTTCAATTGCCTTTTGATTAACTTGCTCTTTCAGGTATTTCTGTGCGTATTCAATAAATTGTTCTGTTTGATACATATAAAAATTTACGTCTGCAGTTGAGAATATCTCATTAATCAATTCAGGATGAGGACCAATTGTTTTTCCTCTGAATTTTAGCCACCAATCCTCTTTTCTGTCATCAGTAACAAAAATAACAGGTTTTTTTGTTGATTTAGCGTGATCAATGATTTGAAACCACAAAATTAAGTCTCCATATTTCCTAACGCTATCCTTTTTTTTATCTTCAAATCCGGGAGGTATAGAGCGGTCGTATCTTTTCTTACCTGTATTGTATATTTCTTCCAGTTTATCTGGAGAATAAGCTGAACCCACTTTCCCTTCAAATAAGTTAGTAATAGTCTCTCTGAGCTCATCACCATCAATCAAGTTTGGGTGCTTTTGTTTGAGCGTATCTAATTCTTTTTTAATTTCTGTGCAATTATTATTGATTTTTTTAAGAATTATATCGACTTTTATAAACGGATGCATTGCATAGGTATTCAAGTTATTTTCAATGTTTTTTTGATAGTCATTAAGCAATACTTGAATTTTTTCATAAGCAGATTCTTGTTCCCCAATCACCTCCAAACGCTGTCGTTGATATTCTAAAGCAGCTTGATGTGGAACCCATATACGATCAGAAATTTTATTAAGGATATCGATAAACGTTTCCCTTGTATTTTGAGAATATCGATATACATTTAAAAGAACATTAGCATCAAAAACAAATGAACAATTTATCCATGACTGAGAAAACTCTTCCTTTGTGGGACGATAGTATCCATAGAATGTTTTCTTCACAGTCTTATGCCTCCAGTTTTATTTATTCATTTGACTTACAATTATGGATTTTTGATATTGATTATTTTAATTCAATTCTAGTGCTGATTGTGATTACTTTGTATTTTTTAATATCTTATACTTTCCTACACATAAATAAGACTTGAGGAATACAAATTCATGACTATAAGATTATTTCGTGCCCGTTCTGCTCGATATAAATCGAAACTACAAATACGCATTAGAAACCCTCATGCACCCGCACGGGGATGCTTCCGATTTCAATTGGGAGTCTGTGACGTTAACTTTATCCTCAACCAAACCACCGCACTCAAAACCCAATAACCACCAATCTGCCATTATGCACAAAATTGCCAAAATTGACAAATTTGGGAGAATCTCAATCCCTGCAAAAATAAGGAAAAACCTGTGCCTGAACTAATCCACAGCAGTATATATAATAGACAGGGACGACGAACTTATCATACGCCCAATCCACACCAAAACTCCCGATGCCGCAGGAAAAAATCTTTAAGATGAACCTCCCTATAGAAGACTGGGAGACCTTGGAACAGGAGATAAAATCAGGTGCTGTCAATGAATGAATATTTTTAATTCCCCTGCCGATATATTTCTATTTTGGTTAAAGGTTGAGTTTCCTGACCCTTTTTGAAATAAGTTTGTATATCTTCTCATAAGACGGCGGCGGACCTGTTCGGACTTGCTTATCATCTACATACAGAGCATCTGAGATGCCCCATTCCATCAGTACATCCCTGTTGGACGTATCTATCTCCCTGAATACGACCTCATCCCCGAACTCTGCGGCCGCCCGCTTTGCCCTCTCATAAACCATGTTCTGGGCCTGGCACCAGCCGTTCACAAATGCCGTCACTGTCACCTTTCCCGGTACAGTTCCAGGATTTTTCTTTTGCTTGATCCATTGTGGGGGTTTTACAGTATCTGTAAATGGTTTCCATAATAACACAGAAAGACCCTGCCTGTCCACTTTGGAGTACCCCTGTTTCTTAAACCACGACGCCTTCATCCAGAAAGGTAAAAACATACCCCAGGCTGCCATGCCCTGCGCACCCCTGTCCCTTGCATCATCTTCTGCCGCTACGAGTAGTGCCTTGCCCATCCCTTTTTTCTGGAAATTACCCCTGCCCTGCTTATGTCCATGTACCCAGATGCAGTATATAAAATAAAGGTTGTTCCCGTCCACAAACGAGTGCTCAATGGGGCCGTACTGGATCATTCCCCCAACTTGCCCCCTTTCATCCAGGGCAAGTTTAACTCTTAACCCTTTATCGACCATTCCCCTGTACCAAAGTTCCTTACGGGTGCCCGCCTCTTTTATTTCTTCAGACCAATCTTCGAGGCACATGAAATATAATTGCTGGTGGTCATCAGCAAGGTCTATAACATTCATATCCTATCCCCAGTAAAACACATCCCCGAACAACCTCCCGAACTCCTGCGCTCGGTTCAGGAAATCCAGCGTCCCCATATCCTGCACAAGCCCGTATCTCTCTGCCCCATCTCAGCAAGATAGTCCGGGTATAACATTTAAGGTTTAATGATTTTTATCTGATAAATAAGATGCCGAATTCATAATTGCCGGAACAACTCCGTAATATCCTTCAAGTCCAGATATATCCAGTCGTTTTCGTCCATATACCTGATACACTTATCTGTAAACCCGGTTCCGGACACGAGCATAAATATCCTCTCACCGCTTCCACGTACCATCTCGCTCTTTTTGACAAGTTGTATGGCAACATTACAACCTACCTGGCGATCGGTCCATTTGTCTTATCTAACCGTTGCCGATCACCCATGGACACGACCCTGGATATAATTCTCAGTAATTATCGGACAGACTCTGACAAATCCAGGGCATTAGGACCGTGTTCAGGAATTTGATACCCGTGTGTTAATTGGCCTATGTGTTTCAATTCAGGCGCGGGACTGTAACTTAAAGGGAATATTACATGTTGCAGAGATCCGGTTGATATCACTTTACGACATTAATCAGATTAGATTAGAACATTTTAATAAGATACATGCACCTATGATGACAAGCAATATTCCAGTTCCACCGACATATTTTAAATTCCTTTCTGAAACTCCAAATTCAATAGAAACATCTTTTTTTATTGAAGTTAAAGCAGTGAAAAGTAATCCAGATACTATTAAAATTACACCCATCAATTGAAGTAATTTTTCATTTTCTGATGTTGTAGTTTGGAAAATTCCCCCGTCACCAGAACTTGCTGTTGAGGTTGGAGTAGCACTAACCTCATTCGAAAATGCTCCTTCGCCTTTTGAGTTTATAGCGCTGACTTTATAGTAGTAAGTCTCATTAGTCACATCGTTGTCCTTATAGGCCAACACATTATTAACTTCTTTCAGTGGTGTTACTTTTCCAGAGGTTGTACCACGATAGATCCTATATGATGTGATGAAAGAACCACCATTATCACTTGGTGCTTCCCATCTCAGGTTTATATAATCATCACCTGCAGTTGCTTTGAGATTTTGGGGGTGATTTGGGACTGTAGCTTCAGTTGTAGCTTTTGTTGTAGCTTTTGTTGTAGCTTTTGTTGTAGCTTCAGTTGTAGCTTCAGTTGTAGCTTCAGTTGTAGCTTCAGTTGTAGCTTCAGTTGGAGCTTCAGTTGGAGTAAGTACATAGCTTACTGTAACCGAAGTTTCAGCATTGTTTCCAGAAATATCTGTTGCTCTGGCATGGATCGTATTTGAACCTGAGGATAGCGTTACCTTTTTACTCCATGAAGTTGTGCCCGATGCAAGTTGCCAGCTTCCGTCATTTACTTTGATTTCTACTTTGCTGACACCAACATTATCAGAAGCCGTTCCACTTACATTTATTGGGCTTGCAGTGATTGTTTGACCACCGGAAGGAGATGAGATAGAAACAGTTGGATTATCGTTTCCAAAAGCGTATACATAATTATCACTAGAGCCTATGTACACCACTCCTCCAGAAACTGCTGGAGAAGAATGGACGCCGTTACCAGTTTGGTATTTCCATTTCAGATTGCCTGTGCTTGCATCCAGTGCATATACATAGTCGTCATCAGAGCCTATGTACACCACTCCTCCAGAAACTGCTGGAGAAGAATACCAAGTGCGACCAGTTTGGTATTTCCATTTCAGATTGCCTGTGCTTGCATCCAGTGCATATATATAGCCGTCATTAGAGCCTATGTACACCACTCCTCCAGAAACTGCTGGAGAAGAATAGACGGATTTACCAGTTTGGTATTTCCATTTCAGATTGCCTGTGCTTGCATCCAGTGCATATACATAGTCGTCCTGAGAGCCTATGTACACCACTCCTCCAGAAACTGCTGGAGAAGATAAGACAACGTCACCAGTTTGGTATTTCCATTTCAGATTGCCTGTGCTTGCATCCAGTGCATATACATAATTATCACTAGAGCCTATGTACACCACTCCTCCAGAAACTGCTGGAGAAGAAAAGACATAATAGTCACCAGTTTGGTATTTCCATTTCAGATTGCCTGTGCTTGCATCCAGTGCATATACATAGCCGTCAAAAGAGCCTATGTACACCACTCCTCCAGAAACTGCTGGAGAAGAATAATCAAAAATTGAATGGTATTTCCACAACATCATAAGGGGTGGCTTCACAATCTCATCAGTAGTTCCAGAATGCGAGAGATCATGCCTGAACATCGGCCATTCATCAGCAAGTGCTGTCTGGGCCAAAATTAATAACATCAAAATTAAAATCATCACATTTTTCACACAAGAATATACAGAATGAGATTTTCTTCCATTAATTATGAAACCGCCTCCAAATAATTAATAATCTTACATTACTTATAGAAGTAAACATTGCTCTAAAAATACCATTTTCATGCTCATGGGTGTCCTAAAATGCCATGAGCGCTTATTAGATATTCTTTTATTTACCATGCGATAATCAACCTTTGTTCAATAATTATGCAAATAAGCTCCATCATAATTCGCGGGCTTTATCTATCTATTTCGATATTTTCATTTAAATTAGGGTCAAATTGCACATTAACTTAACTTTGTTAAATTAATCTTTAGCCTAAATAGATATATTTACTTATCTTCCATAAATTCTAATTCAGACAATTGAAAACACTTGTAATTTATATGATTAATTCAACATATATATAGTTTCCTACTATCTCGGCCTTGGGACAAAATTCACTTATACTGCCTTACGTGGCCAATGCGGTACAATGCCATCTATAATTTCAAGATATCCAATTCTCCTAACATTATGTGCAACATTCTTCAGTCGTGTTTCAGTAACCTTGCGCACATCAAGTCTTTTCCTTAAAGGAGATCCAAATCTAGCCTTCACCATAGAATTAACCGTTTCCGATATCGAACGCATATGGTATTGTTTTAACCACTCCTGCATATCTTCCCATATTGAATAAAGCATATCACTCCATCCTGCAAACCCCTTACTCCTGAAAGTTACATTGCTGCGAGGTAGAAAATAAGGAGTAACACCATTTGTCGATACCAGATCAGTAATCCAACGAATTCCATATATTCCATCTCCGAGAGCATTCATCATATCAGGATTGCATTGAAGAGTCTGCTCAAACACCTCAGGGAACATGGTAGTTTCTCCAATTGAATGGTCAGGGCTTATAGCCATGCCTGAAATCAGCTTATGTTGAACTCCAACTCCCATCACACAATAAGAAAAACCCATCTTCTTAGCCATGTTTGCTACCGGAAAACAGTCGTGATTTTCATTAGCACATTTAGATTTTGTTTTCTTTTGGTTCTTTTTAGAACTCTGCTTTTGTCGTTTAGCAGCATAATTTTCCTTATTTGAAGCAGAAAAACCGGTGCCATCAAACGAATAGGTAACCTCCTTGTCTTCCACGGTTTCATTGGTTATTTTTATGATTTCATTCAATATCTCATTTACAGCTTCCCGTTCATAACCACGTTCTACCGTTTTGTACGAAAAGTGTCGATGTACACCTAATTTCTCTCGAAATAGGTAAAGTAATCCTTCAGCGACTCTATTAGGCGAACTGGTGTATGCTTGCAATAATAGTATTTTGGCGATATCAGCTGGATCAATTGGTGGCCTGCCTACACCTTGTTTTTTAGGTGGCGTTCTTTCTTTTATTCGTTTGTCAGCTTCATCAACAAGATCTCTTAAATCATTTAAGTAGTTGGCAAATTCCTTGATTTGCGCATAGTCATACAGATTCCAGTTAGTTTGGGGACTTTCACGACTATTGTAGTCGAATTCACCATCACGGACCTGCTTTATGAGTGTTCTGAGTTCTTCAGTACGAGATTTTGCGGGCATAATGTAAATATGAGCGTCAATTATTTAAATCTTGCGACCGTGTAAATATATATGATGGGAACACTTATAGCATTCACATTGCCTACTGGTAATGATAAAATAACATCAAGTGCATTTACAAAGGCATTGTATGGTCAGAAAGCAAGCACACATCATGGGAAATACGTCTACCATAAACGTGGTATCCTGGATGACATCCCATATCGTAAGCTCATACGTGGGGTATTCGTCATTCAAGATAAGGATAAAAAGCGAATTATAGATTTCTTAGAGCGATTTTCTGCCGAGTATTATGTCCGTGTGGTGGAGCTTACTGAAGAAGACTACGAAATCATGGGATTGCAGATTGAGTAATTTTGTCCCAAGGCCTACTATCTCCATAAAAATTTAGACAAATTGATGCCTTTATGGAAAGCATCATACAGTGAATTTTTTAGCATATGTACCAAATATTTGAAAATATAACCTAAGTGTTGAACCAATTTCAAAAGAACATGGCTAATAATACGTAAGGATAAGGATAAAACCACAACAAAATACCAGTTTTCAACTGCACTAGTGTCGAGTCAACCATACAATATCGCTAGATATATGATTTGGCACGGTTCCATTTTCTGCTTATTTTCAAGATGCTGATTCACGACTTTTACTCGAAACTTGCCGGATATCAGTTCCACCCCTTGCTTGAAATGTATGAATAGAATGTATCCCTGTCACGAATCGCACGAAATCCCCGCTCTGCCTGGAAATATCGTTTGAAATGATGTCAAGCACTTCAAGAGGTGAAGCATAATCAATATACAGGTAAAGTGATTTTTCTATTGCGCTGATAAACTTTCGCATAAGTTCTGTCTTGCCAACCCTGCGCCGGCCATAGATGACTATTAGTTCCCCTGCCGATAGATTTGCATATCTTTCATTCAGGAAGGATGGCTCTTCATCACTGTTATAAAACATAGTTTAAACTATTATAGTTTGAACTCTTTATTAATTATGCCGTCATACTTCCCAATATCCATCATCGAAACCATCCGCCCCATCACATCCTCCACACCTTCACCTGTCAGGGTTGACATGACCGCATCGAATCCACTCCCTGGCATCTCAACTTTATTGTCTGCCGCCAGCAGGTCAACCTTGTTGGCCGCTACCAACAGGGGCATATCAATATGCTCCCGCACTTCATCCAGAAGCCTCATCTGCTCATCCGGCTCATACCCACACGTACCGGAGGGGTCAATAATGAACAACAGCACATCGCCAAGGTGCCTCAGTGCCGAGATGGCCTGCATTTCTATCTCATTGCGCTCTCCCAGCGGCCTGTCCAGCAGACCCGGTGTATCCACTACCTGGCACCGAACACCTTCAATTTCAAAATGCCCCACAGCCAGCCCCTTGGTTGTGAAAGGATAGGACGCGATCTCAGGACTTGCGCTTGATACCCTGGATACGAAACTGGACTTACCCACATTGGGATAACCAGCGATAACGATTGTAGGTTCAATACCCACATCAGGAAGTTTTCTCAGTTTATTCCTGGCATCGTTCAGTAACCTGAGGCTTTTATCCACATCCCTTGTGATAGAAGATATCCTGCCGTAAGCAGCCTTACGAACAGCCACAGGGTCATCGCTGTGCCGCATCTTTCCCACATGCAGCCGTGCCACTTCATGTATCTTCTCACCAGCCCACTGCACTGATGCAATATTGGTCCTCAATGCATCCACACCCACCAGTATGTCTGCTAATTCCCTATAGAATTCAGGGATATTATCAAAACTTGGGAACTGCCGCACCACATTTGCCAGATTATCAGACAGGATATTGGCTGCGGTCAACAGCATGGATTCCTCAGCCCGGCGGCGGGAAAATTCACTCCGGACCGTTTTACCTTTCCGGGCACGGCTGGCTTTACGAAAGGCCTTGTCCAGCAGTTCTTCCGAAGTGGGGATGGTATGTATCTTCTCAAATATCATTTGCCTCACCAACAGCGGCTGTGCTCATAAAGATTGCTCTGCCGGTATCCACTTCAAAAAGTATGGTCAAATGCAAGATTAATGTAGACACAGATTTCACAGATTACACTGATTTCCACAACCACTATCAATCTGTGTAATCAGTGTAATCTGTGTCTCAAGATTCAGAGCACTATGATCAATTACCATTTAATTTGAAGGGGATATCTCTACCATTCAATCCCGTCCTTCAATATACTCTGCCCTGAAAACCTCGTCCCTCATAAGGCAGTCAGGAGAGCGGTAAATTCCGGTTTTCTGGATACGCCGCCAGATGCCTTTTAGCGGCTCATCATGAACGTTCCCGTATGCTATCGGGATACAGGCACAGGGCAGGACATCACCCTGTGGTGTCACATGCAGCCAGCGCCGGCCTGCAAAACAGCCGGTAGTACTCATAACATGGGGTATGGAAAACACTTTCACTGCCCCACCGCTTCTTCGTTCAACGAACTCATCCAGCAGCTTATGGTGCTCAGGAGAGAGAATATCCTTTGTATGGTCTATCCACCTTCCGGTAGGCACTATCTCGTAGAAAGATAGCTCATGCACCCCCATCGATCCGGCCAGATCATAGAACTCATCCAGGTCATGGATGTTATGGGGTGCCACCACCACATAAATGTCCACCAGCATTCCTGCATCCAGGCTGTACCCTATGGCATTCATAGCTTCACGAAATACACCCTCCCTGCCTCGAATCCTGTCATGTTCAGCCTCCTTTGGGCTGTCAAGACTGACATTGACACTATACATGCCGGCTTTGGCCAGTGCCAGGGCTTTTTCTTTTGTAAGGCCTGAACCGGATGTGAATACAGTTGCAATGGCCTCCTCCGGTATATAGGAGACAAGTTCCTCAAGTCCTTCGTATACCATGGGCTCACCGCCGTCAAAAATTATCTGGGTGGCACCCATGTCCACAGACTGGTCAATAATATCCTTTATGGCAGGAACAGATAGACTTGTCTTGTTCTTAGTATCTGGCAGGGCACAGTGGATGCACCTGTTAGGACACTCTTCTGTGATGGAAATGGTCACCTGTTCCGGATTTGTGGACGCAGGTATGCCAAGTTTCCACAAGGTCCGGGCCATCATATTCTTTATTTGACTGTGCACCAGCCTGTCAAATGCCAGGGAGGGGATGGGAGGTATCCAGGTAGAAAAGAACAGTGCATCATCTGTGACCCTTACAGGGACTTCCCCTTCAAAGATGCTTACCAGGGGGCCGGTAAAGCGATTCATCAGGAAGCGTAAAGGACCCGAAGTTTTCACTCTTACAGAACCGTGGTCAATATAAGCGAATACGTTAAAAAGGAAGTTTTTGTATATCGGGAATTTCAGTCCATCCATAATCGTATCAGGGTAATGTGATTACCATACTTTAAGTATTATGTACTGATATTTATTATTGGAACATTATCGGAATATAATCAAAATATATAGTCAAGAACATAATATCCTTGACATACATCCTGAACACTTTGCGCTCTTTGCGTCCTTTGCGGTGTATGATTTTAATCACCGCAAAGTCCGCAAAGATAATTTGAATTGTTTGGTTTTTGATTATTATCGGAACATTATTACAAATATTGTAGAACATGGATCTTAAAGTTGAAAATGGAAGACACATTATCCTGGGAAGCTTTGTGGGAATCCTGACAGTCCAGGGTGTCATAATCGGTGCATCGGTTTTTGGTGATACATCATTTATTATCAATGCTGCACTTGGAGGGGCAGTAGCGCTTGCGCTGGCAAACTGCGCAGGTTCTTATGTAACAAGGAGTGCAAAAGAATATGACAAACTTTCCAGACTCGAAAAACCCCTACTCAGAAGCCTTGACAATACAAAGATAAAAAAGCTGACAGTAAAAAATGTTATGATCAGTTCCCTTGTAATGGGCGGTGCGAGTTTTATAGGTTCACTTATACCCATATTGCCTTTTATTTTTCTTGAAACCCGCCGCCTGGAGGTATCCATCGGATTAAGTATTACTGCCCTGGCCTTGCTGGGAATATATTCAGGTAAGCTATTAAAACAAAATATCCTGCTTCATTTAATAAGAATGGCAGGGCTGGGAGGAGTTATAATACTTGTGATCTATATATTATTCCGGATAAAAACCGGCCAATCCATTATGTAATTACGGAACCAATGGGTCATCAGATGGTATAAATTGAATATATAAAAAACACATACATCAATAGATATAGGGCACCCCACAAGCGAGATATCTCCTTTTTCCTTACAACAAGGATTAGAATTAGCGATAACAACAGCATATATGCGAGGTTGAACCTGAACAAAAAGGCGTCTTCAACCACCACTTCCCTTATCATTGAAGCGGTCCCCATTGCCAGCACAATGTTGGTAATATTGGACCCGATCACATTTCCAAGTATCAACATAGTAAATCCACGGCGGGCTGCAGAAATGGACACTGCCAGTTCTGGCAGGGACGTACCCAGTGCAATTATGGTAAGACCGATAACCGCACTTGAAATCCCCATTTGGTCTGCCAGGTTGACAGCCGAATCAACCAGCAATTTGCTGCCAATGAGCACACCGACCAGTCCGGACAGCGTGTAAAACATTATTTTGATATTGAAATCATTGTTGTTCTTCGATTCTTTTGGTTTTTTATGGGATTTTATTGAATATAATATGTATACGATATATACCCCTGTCAGTATCACACCTTCTAGCCTGCTTATGCTGTCATTGGTTAGAATGAGGAGTATACCAAAACTAATCACAAGTAAATGAATGATACTTTCCTTGAATATATGGTCGTCAGAGATGACAGTATTTCTTATAAAAAAAGATAAACCAAGTACAAGCGCAATATTTGTGATATTAGAACCTACAACATTGCCAATCACAATGCCTGATACGCCTGAAAAGGATGCATAGTCGGTCACAACGATCTCTGGCAGGGATGTCCCGATCCCTACTATGGTTATACCTATAAGGAATTGTGAAACCCCGAAAGACCTGGCAAGTTTAACAGCATTCTCTGTAAAGAAATCACTGGAATATACAATTATAGGGAAAGCAATGATAAATAACAGTATATCAGGTAACATCGTTATGTAGGCCTTTCAAATTAAATGGTAATTGATCATATTGCTCTGAATTTTGAGACACAGATTACACAGATTATAGTTGTTGTGAAAATCAGTGTAATCTGTGAAATCTGTGTCTATATTAATTTTGCATTTTGCCATACTTTTTGAAATGGATACATCATTATTTCCTAATTCTGCCCTCAAACAGTTTTTATGGTATTTATCATATCGGACTAAAAAAAGAACCGGTTTTTCACAAAATTAATTCTAATATGGCATATGGGTCATCAAGTACTGTTATCTCATCCAATCCCCTGAGTATCTGGACGTTCCTGCTGTCAATATCCCGAATCCTGAGTTCCACTTCCCCGCCCTTTATTGCTCCATACGTACAGATATCAACACAATTACCGCAACCGTCACACAATAACAGGTCTATCTGCGGCTCATCAGTAAAGGCCTGTTTGGGACATTCGTTCTTGGGAGGACAATCCTCACAATTTTGGCACAGATCTCTATCAATATTATATGGCAGTTCCGAGCGTACCACACCTGCAATATCCACAGGCACTATATGTACCGGGACACTGCCTTTTACTGCCTGGGTCACTGCATTGGTGACAAGGGTGTCTGCAATGCCATGGGTTATTTTTGCAACAGTATTGGATGTGGCAGGCGATATGATGAGATGGTCGTATTTATCCATAAGGAACCTTCCGACCTTTGGATAACTTTTACCCTGGTCCTTTTCAAGGAAAATCTCTTCCATGTACCCACCCGGGGCTATACTATTCAGTGATCCTGAAAGGCCGTACATTTTCAGGACCTCTTCTCCTGCCCTTGATATGAAAATCGATACTTTCAGGTCAGGATATCGTTGTTTAAGTTTCCTGAATACTTCATAACTCTCTGACAGGTAATGTCCGGCACCTGTAATTCCCCATGCGATCCTCATATTTCCAAATCCTTGCTAATTAATTATATTATTAAATTCATCTGTAATAGCATTTGTTCTTAAATCAATATTTATTTATGTTTCCTGAAATACAATGATCCAGTATGTTAATAAAGGCTGTCCTGTTCGATCTGGACAATACATTGCTGGATTTTTCTGAAATGAAGCATATGGCAGTGAACATGGCTATAAGAGCCATGATCGACCAGGGGCTTGACATGGACCCTGATGAAGCTTTCAGAAGTATTTTCGAAACGTACTATGAGGTGGGGATCGAATCAGACAATGCATTTAGTGAATTCCTGAAACGAAGGTTCGGCCAGGTGGATGAGCGCATCCTGGCGGCTGGTGTTAATGCATACATGCGCACCAAGCCCTCTTTCCTGGAGCCGTATCCCAATGTGGTGCCTACCCTTATCAAACTTATAAAGTCGGGGCTTGTTATTGGTATATTGACCGATGCGCCCAGACTTAAGGGATGGCAGCGGCTGTGTGCCATAAGATTGCAGCATTTCTTTGACTATGTGATTACCAGGGATGATAGTGGTGCACCGAAAACGGGAGGACTTCCATTCGAATATGCACTTGGGCAATTGAAACTATCCCCGGAAGAAGTGCTGTTCGTGGGAGACAGTGTTGAGCGGGACATAAAAGGCGCAAAGGCGTCTGGTATGGTTACGGCACTGGCAGGCTATGGGACCAAGGATGCAGAGGAGGTCATACTGGCTGCACAACCCGATTATATTCTGTCAGATTTCAGGGAATTGCTGGATATTATCGATATGTAAGATTCTGGCCAGGATTTGATTTCGTACCAGTTGCATCAGGTTAAATGCAGAAAATACAGGCAAGATTAATATTGCAATAAAGAGACTTTTTATTATTTTCTGGTTACACTCATTAATCAGTTCTATTAACCGCTGATACACTCACCTCCTGCGGAGTACAGTGCCCGCTACGCTCAAAAGGCGTGCAGGTAACGCGGATACTGCATGCGAAATCGGCGCACATCTGCGTGTATCTGCGGTTCTTTATTGTTCAAAAGATCAGACTAAATTAAAATGAATCGTAATACACGACGATACTTATATATATTGGCAGAATGAATATATTGGTATCATCATTATCATTAGTACAATGATGATGATACATTGAGAGGTGAACTTGAGAACATATTGAAATATTTACTTGGCATTATCAATCTTTTTGTATATTCCAGACAACAGATTTTGAATATTAACAACAAGAAAATTAGATGATTTCAATATTCGATAATGAAAAATAAGTACAGAAGTCAATCATGTTTAACAATAAATGATTCATCGTCCTCATCAGCATATATTTTCGGTTAATCACAAAAGGGGAATTATATAATGGCAGCAAAAGTGTATACGATTGCATCTGGAAAAGGTGGTACCGGAAAAACTACAACCACCGTCAACCTGGGAACTGCGCTCGCACTCCTTGGTAAAAAAACAGTTATAATCGATGCAGATATAGGTATGGCAAACCTTGGCCTCCTGCTGGGCCTTGAAAAAAGTCCTGTCACCCTGCACGAAGTATTGAGTGGAAAAGCAGACGTACGGGAAGCAGTATATGAAGGTCCGGGTGGCGTATATGTCGTACCCTGCGGCATCTCACTCCAGGGATTCCAGAACTCAAACCCTGAAAAGTTGCAGGAAATAATGGCCACACTCGTCGAAGAGATGGATTTCATGTTGATCGATGCCCCGGCAGGTATCAGTAAGGATGGTGTGATACCTCTGGCCATTGCAGATCAAGTTGTTCTGGTCGTCAATCCCGAATTGTCATCCATGGCCGACGCCTTGAAGACCAAGGTCCTGACCGAAATGCTTGGTGGGGGAATCGGCGGGGCTATCCTCAACAGGGCGGGAATGGAGCGAACAGAAATAAACAGGCAAAAAGTAGCCGACCTTTTGGGTGTGGAAGTCATTGAAATGGTGCCCGAAGATTCAAATGTAAGGCGATCGGCTGCGTTCAAAACACCAATCGTCATCAAAACGCCAAACTCCCCTGCAGCCGTTGCATTCAAACGATTAGCAGCCCGTGTATCAGGCAATGATTTTATTGAACCTGTGGAAGGTGAGGAAGAAAATGAGGAGGGGTTCGTAGGAAGGCTGGCAAGAGTTCTGTTCGGAGGCAAATAAAAAAATGAGCGTCTTGACAGGAGTTCTTTTGTTAATCTTGACCATTGCGTTTTTCCTGGTGTACATGATGAATATCAGAATTAAACAACTTGAAAATGAACTTACGACAGTGAGGAGCAGAATGGCTTTGACAGACGATGAACTCACCCGCCTGACGCGTGACATCGAAGACTTCAAGAGATTGAAGATATGACCCCGCAGTATAGAATATATTCAAAAATAGTTTGGTTTAATTTTGCCCGAACCTATATTTTCCATAAAATTGAGATGATTTCAAATGGATGAAAATGTGGATGGAAAAATACACCAATTCCTGAAGAGCCTGATAAACCCCAATGATGACGATATAACGGATTTTGTAGAATCTTTAGCCACAGAAGATTCATCAATAAATATCGAAGAATTGGCCAACACGATCAAAGAAAGATCAAGATTGCTTGGTGAACAATCTGATAAACTCTATAAGCTTGAAGAGGATTTTTCTGCATTTTCTGACCAGGATACTCCTGGAATTGATGAATTCAAGCAGATATTGTTCAGTGCATATGATAAAAACTCGGAACTTGTAGATGTATCAGAGGATATTGACAAGTTAAGTATTATTATAGAAAACCTGAAAGCAGGGTTTACTGATGAAGAAACATTAAATGAAGCCGAAGAAGCGCCCGATCTGGACAAGCTCCTTGAAAGAATTCAGGATTTAAGAGCTTCAAAGGATAAAAACCTCGATAGAGAGAAGAAAGAAGAGAAAGCACCTGAAAAAGAAACAACACCGGAAAAAGAAACAACACTGGAAAAAGAAACAACACTGGAAAAAGAAACAAAACCGGAAAAAGAAACAAAACCGGAAAAGGAAGCAACACCGGAAAAGAAAGCAACACCGAAAAAGGAAACAACACTGGAAAAAGAAACAACACCGGAAAAAGAAACAAAAACGGAAAAGGAAACAAAACCGGAAAAGGAAACAAAAACGGAAAAGGAAACAAAACCGGAAAAGGAAACAAAACCGGAAAAGGAAACAAAACCGGAAAAGGAAACAAAACCGAAAAAAGAAACAACACAGGAAGATGGATTACTTCAATCCATAAAGCTCAATGAAAAAATTCCAACCTCCGACCTGATAGACAAGCTCTCAGATGGAAAGGAAGAACTCACTGATATACTTAGCGAAAAAATCGAAGACCGAAAGATGGAAGTTAGGGAATCTGCTTCAGGGGAGCGGAAAAGCGAAAGAGACATTGTTAAAGATATAATGGAAGAACAGCTTGCAAGTGACGTTGAAACAAGAATCAAATCCATTAAAGAAAATCATGAATTGGCAATGGAAGAAAAGAAAAATATCTCTGCTCTTGAACGTGTTAAGAATTACTTTGCTAAAGATCTCGAAGAAATTGAAGATTATGACTCGGATATTCACGGCCCCCTCGTTACTTTTGGTGGACTGAACAAACATGAAGAGGTCGAACGATACTGGGTGAACGAGCCTTATGCTTTTGTTGTAATCCTGAACAACATAGAAAGAAAAGAAAATATATACTATGTAGTAGAGCCCGCACTGTCACGTTTTGAGGATACATTCCTTAAAGAGATCAAGGACCGTCTAAGGGATGTACTACTTGTGGAAGAAGTAATATCTGAAGATGATAAGAACCTGGTCCTGACCACGAAAGTCAAAGAGCTGGTGAGGGATTATGCCATCGAACTGACACCTCCGCTGCTTGAAAAGATCCTCTATTATGTAATACGTGATTTTACCGGTTTTGGATATATAGATGCGATCCAGAAAGATGACAGGATCGAGGATGTATCCTGTAACGGTCACGATGTACCTGTGTACCTGTACCACAAGCAGTATACCAATATTGCTACTAATGTTGTATATACCCAGGATGAACTGGACTCGTTCATTATAAAGCTGGCACAACGCAGTGGAAAACACATTTCTGTTGCCGAGCCATTGATCGATGCGACCATGCCTGACGGCTCACGTATCCAGATGACACTGAGCACACATGTCACTGCCCGCGGCGGTACATTCACAATCAGGAAGTTCGGTGACGTGCCACTGACACCTATCGACCTGATCAACTGGAAGACATTCAGTTCAGAGACCATGGCATACCTGTGGCTGTGCATCGAGAATAACAAGAGCCTCGTCTTTGCTGGCGGTACCGCATCAGGTAAAACATCATCTCTTAACGCCGTTTCGCTGTTCATCCCCAGGCAGGCCAAAGTTATATCCCTGGAAGATACCAGGGAATTAAAACTTCCGCACCCCAACTGGATACCTTCTATTACCAGAGATGCTTTCACAGCCGATGAAAGAGGTGCCGTAGATATGTACGAACTCTTGAAAGCTGCCCTGCGACAGAGGCCCGAATTCCTGCTTGTAGGTGAGGTCAGGGGTAAAGAAGCACTCACCCTTTTCCAGGCCATGAGTACGGGTCACACCACCTTCTCCACTATGCACGCCGATTCAGTGGAATCTGCCATCCACAGGCTTGAGAATCCACCGATCAGTGTACCCAGGAGTATGATCCAGGCACTGAACATAATCAGCATTCAGACACAGACCTATACCAAGGGTAAAAGGGTCAGGAGAAATACAAAAATGGTGGAGATCATTGATATTGATCCACAGACCAGGAACATCCGTACCAATGACATTTTCAACTGGGATTCTATGACAGATACATTCCAAAAAGTGGGTGAATCCAAGGCAGTAAATGATATCATGGTCAAAAGGGCATGGAATATCCAGGAAGTACGCAGAGAATTAAAATACAGGGAGAATGTGCTTGAATTCCTGTCAAGGAATCATATCACCGATTACGAAGCAGTATCTACCATCATCTATGAATATTCCATTGATCCTGAGAAAGTATTGAATAAATTAAAGATAAAAGAATAACCGATTTTTAAAAAAGAATCGTGTCAGATCATGGACGATGTCAATGCCGGGCCCCAGCTTGAAAAAGCATCTAAAAGTAAAGAGTCTATCTTTGATGTTTACTCTAAAAAGGTAAAATACCTGTTCCACAAATTGAAAATGACGCCCTTTATCATACTGGGCGACAAAATGAAAGAACGGGGAGATCAGTATTACAACCTGAAAAAAGAGCTCAAGCAGGCCCGTATGGCAATGTCATACGAGATGTACCTGTCCAACATAATATTCTATTCGGTCCTGGCCGGGTTAGTTGGTGCCATGCTGGGAGTGATTGTTGCATTTCTTGTTATCGTAGTAATAGGACTGCCCGAACAGATCACGAATCTCACCTTCGGCCCGAAAACGGCCTGGATACTTGATTTCAAGGAATTAATAGTGGGTGCTATTATTTTCATATTCCTTACACTGGCCCTTGGAGGCACCACACTTGTTTTGTTCATGATGTATCCAAAATTCCGGGTAGGTGAGCGTAAAGGTGCAATTAACCGTGACCTTCCTGCTGCTGTCACTTTCATGTATGCGCTAAGCAGGAGCGGTATGAACATCATTGAACTGTTCAGGGCACTGAGTGCCAGCAGGTATACTTACGGTGAGGTGTCAAGAGAAGCAGAAGTGATACTCCGGGACATGGACTATTTCGGTAACGACCTCAGGACTGCTCTACATAATATCAGTGAACTCACACCATCTGATAAATTCCAGGATCTGATGTATAACCTGCTGACAGTTATAGACAGCGGCGGTGATATTCCATCATACTTCAGGGACAAATCCGAACAGTACGCCCAGTCAGCAAAATATGAACAGAAAGGTTTCCTTGAGACCCTTGCACTTATTGCAGAGTCGTATGTCACAGCTTTTGTAGCAGGACCTTTGTTCATTATCATTATGGGTGTCATGATGAGTGTCATGGGTTCGGATACTATGTTGAGCCTGTATGCTATTGTTTATATGGTGATACCTGTGGGCTCGTTCATGTTCGTTTTCATGATTGGTATCATGACTCCTGGTGCTGCCGGGGAACCACCTTTACTTCCCACACAAAAACTTCTTCCGGATGAGATTGAACTCCCACCAGAAGACGACCATGAATTTGAAAATTTCAAATCCTTTGTAAAATCAAGAAAAAGACTTGCCTTTAGAAAAGTGCTCAAGGACCCATTGAAAAGTATTAAGGATAAACCGACAAACATTCTTATGATTACAGGTCCAATTGCTTTAATTCTCCTGATCTCTTCCGTATTTAGTGCTTTGCAAGCACCGAATTTCATAGATTTTATCGATGACCGTATTGTATATGCCATCTATATAATTATCGTACCCCTGGCGATCTTCCATGAAATAAAGAATTTCAAGGAAAAACGTATACAGAACCAGATTCCGGATTTCCTTAAAAAACTTGCCAGCACCAACGAGACCGGAATGGCACTTCGGGATTCCATTGCCCTTATGGCACGGTCCAAGATCGGCCATTTGAGTAAGCATATCAGACTTGTCTGGAAAGATATTGACTGGGGTCTTGATATCAACAACTCACTGGCCCGTTTTTCGAACCGTATCAGGACCCATACTGTGGTAAGAGCTATTACTCTTATCACTAAGGCTAATGAATCCAGCGGTGATGTGGGGGAAGTACTGTTGGTTGCTGCAAGGGATGCAGCATTTGAACAGGAAATGCAAAAAGAACGTTCCACTAATATGCTGATCTATGTCATGATCATTTATATCTCATTCATGGTTTTCGTTGGTGTCGTATATGTTATCTCTACCACATTCCTTACTGAAATGGCAAATGCGGCCGATCAAATGGCTGCATCCGGCATGCAGGGAGGGGGTTTCATGCAGGAGTTTGACCTTAATGTATTCAACAGGTTGTTCTTCCATGCAGCTGTGATACAGGGTGTATGTTCAGGGCTTATCGCAGGGGTCATGGGAGAAGGGAGTCTCTTATCTGGTTTGAAGCACTCCACAATAATGCTTACAGTAGGCTTCCTGTTATTCACACTGGCCGTGCTGTAGGTGATGTTGAACTTTTTCTTTGGTAAAAATAACTGTGTGCTTTAGAAGTGAATGTATCGTAATCTATTTATAGAACTGCAAACAATGAAGATGCGTTTCGCAACATTATTCTATAACAAATTTTCGATAGAGGTAAATCTATGAATATAAAACCAATTGGTGAGCGAGTTTTAATCAAACCAGTGAAAGAAGAAGAAAAGACTACTGGTGGAATCTACATTCCAGAGACTGCAAAAGAAAAGAAAAAACAGGGAGTAGTCGTGGAAATAGGCACTAGCAGCGATGATAATGAACTGCCTGTACAGAAAGGTGACCTGATATTATACACAGGATATAATACAGATGAGTTGGAAATGAACGGGGAAAAATTCCTCATAATCGACATAAGCGACATAATCGCAAAGCTTGAGTAGGTGAACATAAATGGCAAAACAATTAATTTTCGATGATGATGCAAGGCATGCCTTGATGAGGGGAGTGGACCAGCTTGCCAATACTGTAAAGATAACACTGGGTCCGAAGGGCAGGAACGTGGTGCTGTCATCACCTTTTGGCAGTCCCACAATTACAAATGACGGTGTCACAATAGCCAAGGAAATAGACCTGGAAGACCCGTATGAGGACATGGGAGCCAAACTGGTCAAGGAAGTAGCTACCAAAACCCAGGATGTGGCCGGTGATGGTACAACCACCGCTACACTGCTGACCCAGGCCATCCTTCATAAGGGCATGAGGAATATCACTGTAGGAGCCAACCCCATTGAGATAAAACGGGGCATAGACAAGGCCACTGAAGCTGTGGTTGAAGATATTAAATCCAAAAGTGAGGGAGTAAAAGGCAAGGATAAGGTCACCCAGGTTGCTACTATCTCGGCTAACAATGATGAAGTGATCGGGAACTTGATCTCTGATGCCATGGATAAAGTGGGTGCCAATGGTGTAATTACCGTTGAAGAGTCTAAGTCCATGGATACATACCTGGAAGTGGTGGAAGGTATGCAGTTCGATAAGGGCTATATTTCCCCGTACATGTCTACAGATACGGAAAAGATGGAGGCTGTACTTGAAGACCCAAAGATTATTTTATTTGACAAAAAGGTTAGTTCAATGAAGGACTTCCTTCCCATCCTGGAGGCAGTGGTCAAGGAGAATAAACCCCTGTTGATCATTGCCGAAGACGTGGAAGGCGAAGCACTGGCTACCACTGTACTGAACATCATTCGCGGCACTCTTAAAGTATGTGCAGTAAAAGCGCCTGGTTTCGGTGATGAACGAAATGAGATGATGGAGGACATTGCAGCAGTAACAGGTGCAAAGGTTATCAGTGAAGAAAAGGGTATGAAACTTGAAAATACCACACTGGCAGACCTGGGCAGTGCCCGCAAGGTCAGGGTGAACAAGGAGAAGACCATCATTATCGAAGGTCAGGGCTCAAAGGAAGATATTGACAGGAGGGTATCTATCATTGAGGGCCAGATCAAGCTGGAAGATTCGGATTACAAGGTCAAGAACCTCAAAAAGCGCCTTGGCAAGCTGGCAGGTGGTGTAGCTGTTATCAATGTTGGTGCTGCTACTGAGACAGAGCTTAAGGATAAGAAGATGCGTATCGATGATGCATTGAACGCTACCAAGGCTGCCATCGAGGAAGGCGTGGTTGCAGGCGGCGGAATTGCATTGATCAGGGCTGCCAGGGTACTGGATAACCTGTCCCTTGAGGGCGACCAGGAGATAGGGCAAAACATTATCTTACAGGCAATCGAGGAGCCGCTGAAACAGATAGCCACCAATGCCGGTAAGGAAGGGTCAGTAGTGGTGGAACACATAAAGTCTGAGACTAATTCCAATATAGGGTATGATGCCAAGACCGATGAGTATAAGGATATGGTTGAAGCTGGCATCATCGACCCTGTGAAGGTGGTACGCAGCGCATTGCAGAATGCTGCAAGTATAGCCAGCCTGGTGCTGACCACCGAGGCCCTTGTGGCAGATATACCGGAAGAGTCACCAGCAATGCCTGCTATGCCGGGACCTGAGAGCTACATGGGAATGTAGTTCTCTTTTTTCTTTTTTTCCTTTTTTTCTTTCAACCAGTGGAGTAATCTTTTTTTTTGTGTATCTTCACGCACAGATTTTAGAATAACATTATATATTCGTAGAATCAGTGTTATTTTATAGATTATTCAGGATTGGTTTGATGATGGGATTTGATGAAACAGTAACCAGTGCCGTAGAGAAAGTTATACCCAGTGTGGTCAACATCAGCGAGGTCAAGCTGATAAAGGATGCCCACCTGCAGGTGCATCCGGTCCCGGGTGTAGGCTCAGGATTCATAATCAATTCAAAAGGTTGTATCCTGACCAATGCACATGTGGTGCTGGGCTCCTCTGACATCAAGGTGACGCTGGAGGACGGCAGGACGTTCCCTGCACAAATGAGGGGCATGGACACAATGATGGACCTGGCAGTGTTAAAGATCGAGGCCGTTGATCTGCCTGTACCTGAAATGGCAAAAAATAACAACCTGAAGATAGGACAGATGGCTATTGCAATAGGCAGTCCGCTGGGGCTTGTGGGCGGGCCTACCGTTACCGCAGGAGTTGTAAGCGCTATCAACCGGTCCATCCAGACCGAGATGACATTCATGGAAGGGCTGATACAGACCGATGCGGCCATCAACCCGGGTAACAGCGGCGGTCCCCTGATTAACAGCCAGGGCGTGGTGATCGGTGTAAACAGTGCAATCATACCTTTTGCCCAGGGTATAGGGTTTGCCCTGCCCATACAGCCCTCACTGTGGATTGCTGAACAACTGCGAGAGCATGGAGAGATAGTGCGCCCGTGGATAAGCATTAATGCAGTGGACATTAACCAGAAAATCATGACCTTCTACAACCTGCCCACTGACAAGGGTGTGGTTGTTACCAACGTGGTGCCCGGCAGTGAGGCTGATAAGGCGGGTATCGAGGTAGCTGACATCCTCATCAGCATGGACCACATCCAGATAAACAATGTCCAGGACATGATAAAAGTTATTAACAAGTATAATGTGGGTGATTCTATTGAGGTTGAGATGTTCAGGGGACAGGAGAAGATAACAGTCCGGCTTGTGCTTGAGAAGGCACCTGTACCCACAGCCCCGGCAGTGAGGTCCATCCCGCAGGTCCAGCCCATACCGTCCCCGGCCAGTCTGCCCTAGAGCTCCTCACTGATGGGTGCACTCCACAGGTCATTCCCTGCTGACCAGTACAGCACCCAGTAATATCAGTGCCCCGCCTGCCAGCATGGATGTGGTGATAGGTTCGCTGAGGATGAGGTAGGCGAAGACCACGGCACTGGCCGGCTCCAGCAGTGCTACGATGCTGGCGTTTTGTGCCCTGACCTGCATGAGGCCGCTAAGATAGAGCACCAGGGCCAGGGCAGTAGATATGAGGCCGAACAGGACAAGTACGGCCAGGTTGTCCAGCAGTACTTCTGCTGTGATGGCAGCCAAATACGGGGAGAAGATCAGCAATGTTATGAGCAGTGCCCATGTACCCTGGGTCGTGCCTGTGTAGTAGTCCTTCAGATACCTTGAGGTAATTATCATACCGCCGTATAACAGGCCAGACACCAGTCCGGCGGCAAGCCCGATGAGGTGGGTGTGATCCACATCCTGGAAAAGTGTATCTGGCCGGATGACCAGGATGACCCCGATAATAGATATGGGCAGTGCAAAGATGCTCCTGCGGTTAATGTACTCTTTAAGTAGAAAGGGGGAGAGCAGGATGACGTAGATAGGGGCTGTGTAGAGCAGCAGTGCTGCAATTGAGACTGATGTATATTTTACCGATAAGAAGTAGGAGAGCATGGTGCCTGCCTGCATCAGGCCCAGCAGGAGGATATACTGTTTTTTTTGGCCGAGCCGAAGTTCGCTGAGGCGGCGGCAGCATGCGAAGAATAGAGCAATGGCAACAAGACCGAACAGAAGCCGGTAGAAGATGATGGAGCCGAGGGGCATCTGGGTGGTAAGTTTTACGAAGATACCGATGAGACCGAACAGGACGGCGGCAGTGGCGATCTGGATGTAGCCTTTGAGATGTGGGGGGAGCATGTGGAATTATAAGATAGTAATCATATAGATATTTAACACCTTAGAGGTTGTCCAGTAATTCAAAATCCAACGAAAAAAAGCAAGAGATTTGCTAATGAAAGTAATTGTTGGACAGCCTCTATGCATTAAAAACATAAGGGGGAACTATCATGAAAGTTATCGCGTTTAATGGGAGTCCCAGAAAAAAAGGGAATACTGCAATGCTTATCAATAGTGTGTTTGATGAGTTGCAAAAAGAAGGAATAGAAACTGAATTTCTCCAACTTGGTGGTAAGGATATCAAAGGTTGTCTTGGATGTATGAAATGTTTCGAGTTACAAAATAATACATGCGTCACAAGAAAAGATGACATATTTAATGAATATTTTCAGAAAATGATCGAGGCAGATGGAATCATAATTGGTTCACCGACATACTTTTCAAATGTGAGTTCTGAAGTTAAAGCACTAATTGATAGAGCTGGCCTTGTCTCAATTGCAAATGGTTATTTGATTAAACATAAGGTCGGTGCTGCAGTTGTTGCTGTTCGAAGAGCAGGTGCAACAGATGCTTTTGATGCTATTAACAAATTCTTTTTAATAAATCAAGTTATTGTTCCCGGATCTATATATTGGAATATGGGGTTCGGATTTAATGAGGAAGAAGTCAGAGATGATGAAGAAGGCATGAATACCATGAAGGTTTTAGGCGAAAATATGGCATGGCTCTTAAAAAAAATAATGAATAACAAATAAATCAAGCGGACGTGAAAAGATGCGCCGCTTATTAAAATGTTCAAAGATTTTATAAAGACTGTTTTACAATATACACATGTGGAAAACATCTCAAAAATACTGGAAAAAGAACCTGACATCCTCTTTGCCTACCTTTTCGGGTCACATGCAAAGAACACAATGCACAAAAAAAGCGATATAGACATTGCCGTCCATTTAAAGGACCCATCCCTCTTAGAAGAGGACCCCCTATATCCTTCCAGACTTGCAATAAAGATTGAAAAGGCACTATCTGAAAAAAAAGTGGTAGACCTCAGGATCCTTAACGGCTCTACCATCAGGTTCAAAAGCCAGGTAATAAAACATGGAAAACTTATCTATTCAAGGGACGAGAAAAAACGCATAGAATTTGAAACATCGTCCCTTGCACAATATTATGATTTCAAACCATATTACGAAGTATATGATACAGCAAGGAAGGCCAGGCTTGGAATATGATAAGCAGTGACGTGATTAATGCAAAGATTGATCTGGTGGACTAGAACATCCGCCTCATCGAAGAACTGAAAGAACAGGGATATGAATCATTCTCTAAGAATTTCAGGGATGTCCAGGCTGCAAAACATTGTCTGCAGGAATCAATTGAAGCATGTCTTGACATAGGCAACCATATAATAGCTGAAAAGGGTTTCCGCAGAGGCGAGGACTACAAGGATATATTCAGCGTCATTGAAGAGGAGGGAATTATCGATACCGGACTGTCTGCCAGATTGCAGGAAATGGCACAATTCAGAAATCTTTTGGTTCACCTGTACGGCAGGATCGATACGAGAAGGCTTTTCATCATCATGTCCAAAGACCTCACAGACGTTGAGGAATTTATAAAAAGCATTCTAAGTTATATCTCGTAAAAAAAATTGGGATAGGTCACAATTTGGGGCACAAAAAATTATAGCCATAAGGTAGCCGGGCCAGCTCCTGATATTATGATATATTAAAATTACCTGAACTGCTCCCGGGTCTTTGAAATATCCATATATTCTACTGGCCTTCCACAAGCGACATATCCATGATAGTCTCAACCTTATCTCATATGTGGACATGCTTTCCTTGTAGAACCGCCCTGCGGGCATACATACTATCAGCCATATATCACAACCCATTCAAAGGCAGCTATACTTCTCGATTAAGTAATATCCCCTGCATCCTACCCGCACATCTGGCAATCAGTAAGGCATATAAGTGCCGCCGGATTTATTATCCTTGAACCACAAATACACACCAATCCACTATAAACCCACATATAAGGAAACACCACACCATGTTCTTAACCTTACTGGCCCTGTTCGTAATAGTACCCTTTGTAGAACTCTACATACTCATCGAACTCGGGAAAAGCATAGGAGTCTTACCTACCCTGGGCATTGTAGTCATAACAGGCATAGCCGGGGCCGCCCTGGCAAAGCAGCAGGGACTGGGTGTATGGCAGCGCATCCGGACCGAACTATCCTACGGACACATGCCCGGGGATGTCCTGTTCGACGGCATGCTCGTGCTCATAGGTTCGGTCCTGCTGCTCACACCAGGTATACTGACCGATATTACAGGGTTCATATTACTGATACCACCCGGCAGGTTCATAGTGAAAAAGTACGTAAAAGCCTGGGTCGACAAAAAGCTGCAATCCGGTCAGATGACATATTACACGCATACAGGATTTGATGAATATTGAACGCAATGTAAGTTATTAAGTATAAAGAGTACCACTATAAGGCATCATCATTCACGATTATTCATCATTGGAGGAAACATATAATTGAAACAACCTTCCGTTAACATCGGCATCGTGGGCCATGTTGACCACGGCAAGACAACCCTTGTAAGTGCCCTGTCCGGCGTATGGACAGATAAGCACAGCGAGGAGATAAAGCGCGGCATTTCCATTCGTTTAGGCTATGCAGATGCCACCTTCATGAAATGCCCTAAATGCCCGCATCCCGACAGTTATACGGTTGCCAAAAAATGTGAGCACTGCGGTAAAAATACAGAACCAGTCAGGACCATATCATTTGTAGACTCACCCGGACACGAGACCCTGATGGCTACAATGCTCTCAGGTGCTGCCATAATGAACGGTGCTGTCCTGGTAATTGCAGCCAATGAACAATGCCCGCAACCCCAGACCAAGGAACACCTGATGGCACTGGACATAATCGGGATCAATAACATAGTAATAGTCCAGAATAAGATCGACCTTGTAAGCAAGGACGATGTGATAGAGAACTACCATCAGATACTGGATTTCGTAAAAGGTACAGTGGCAGAAGGTGCGCCTGTCATTCCCATTTCTGCCCAGCAGAGTGTTAATATGGACATCCTGATACAGGCTATAGAAGAACATATCCCTGCCCCGGAACAGATACTGGATAAACCTGCCAGGATGCTCATTGCCCGTTCCTTTGACGTTAATAAACCAGGCTCCAAACCCGGCAAGATAACAGGTGGCGTTATAGGCGGGACCCTGAGTTTGGGAACCCTTAAGTCCGGTGACAATATTGAAATAAGACCTGGACGGAAGGTAGAATCGGGAGGGACAGTCAGGTGGGAATCCATCCTGACCACTATTATCAACATTATGGCAGGTAGTGAAAAAGTAGAAGAGGCCACGCCAGGCGGTCTGGTAGGCGTAGGAACCAAACTTGATCCATCGATCACAAAAAGTGATAGTCTTGTAGGTCAAGTGGCAGGCAAGCCTGATACCCTGCCCCCCACGCGGGATAAATTCCTCATGAAAGTAAGGTTATTAGAACGTGTTGTAGGTTCAGCCGATGAACTGGTAATAGAACCTATTCATTCCAATGAACCACTTATGCTCAATATAGGCACTGCCACCACAGTTGGCGTAGCGACCAGTGTACGCAAGGATATTGTTGAGGTCAAACTGAAAAGACCGGTCTGTGCAGATTTTGAAGACAATGTGGCGATCAGCAGAAGGGTCGGTGCCAGGTGGAGACTCATCGGTTCCGGTATCATAAATGAATGAATCTGATGATATAATATGAAAGTTATAATAGATACTAATGCATTCATGGTCCCGGTCCAGTTCGGTCTGGATATCTTCAAGGAACTTGGGCGTCTTGGTTTCAAGGATTTTATTGTTCCTTCATCAGTGACCAGGGAACTGAATGGTATAAAAAAGTTTGCCAGGGGTAAGGATAAAATGTCTGCGAACGTTGGTATCGGACTGGCCCGGGAGTGCAGTGAGATCATTACAGAAGGGAATGCAGATGATGCGATAGTGGAATTAGCCATGGAAGAGAAGGCAGCGGTTTTTACCAATGATGCAGAACTTAAGAAAAGATTATGTAGTAAGGACATCACAATAGTGTACTTACGTGGAAAGGATCATCTTGAAATAATGTAAGATGTTCGTTGTGATAAATATTTTAGATTCATAAACACATTAACTATAGAAATCAGAGGATTATTGAATGTACAATAAGGTGAGACTGGCAGATACCGTACGTATTGCTCCTGAACTGCTGGGGGATGATGTGACAAATGCAGTCCGGATTGCTTTGATCGATAAGTTAGAAGGGGAGATTGATAAGACCTTAGGTGCCATTGTTGCCATTATAGACGTGGTTGAAGTAGGTGACGGTCACATTCTTGCCGGTGATGGTGCAGTTTATTATGATGCTACTTTTGACGCTATAGTTTTTAAGCTTGAACTGCAGGAGATCATAGAAGGCAGTGTTGTTGAGATTGTTGAGTTCGGCTCATTTATAGGTATAGGACCCATGGACGGGCTTGTCCATGTGAGCCAGATAACTGATGAATATATTTCATTTGATTCCAAGAATGCCCGTCTTGTAACAAAGGAAAGCAACAGGTCACTGTCTGAAGGAGACTATGTGCGTGCCAGGGTCGTTGCATTAAGCATTAATGAACGTGAGCCGCGGGATAGCAAGATCGGCCTGACCATGCGGCAGCCTGCACTTGGAAGAATCGAGTGGATCAAAGAGAACATGATGGACAAAGAGAAAGAAGAGTCTGCGGAGGCTAAGTAGACTTGACTGAACAAGCCTGCCGTGAGTGCCACAGGATTGTAACTGGCTCTACCTGTAGCGTTTGTGGTTCCAATTCATTAAGCACTGACTGGAGTGGATTTGTGGTGATCATTGATCCATCCCGTTCCTGCATTGCTAAAAAGCTTAATATCGACATTCGCGGAAAATATGTGCTGAAGGTACGGTAGTGACTATATGCCCGAAACCATCCTTGGCAAGAGGTTCTGCCTTCCTGATGCTATGCGTAGCGAGATGCGTAAGCAGTTCGGGATCCTGTATCGCGGGGATGAGGTAGATACTACCAGACAGATGCTCGCTGATATGGGCAGCCCTGCCAAACTTATTGCCATAGGAGATATTTCCACTTTCAACCTGCTCCAGTGTGGGACAGTGCCAGATATATCTGTTATCGATGAAAAAACACACAGGGAGCCTGCTGGTGTGGACATAATCAAAGCTATCAGGCACTCGAATTTTACTGAAGTGGATGTTACCAACCCGCCAAGCTTCGTAGAACCCGAACTGGTATCGGCTTTATCTGATGCAATGGATGCGGATGTCCCGGTGCAGATCATGGTCCACGGTGAGGAAGATCTGGCAGCACTACCGGCTATAGTGCTTGCACCCGTATCATCGGTAGTGATCTACGGGTTGCCTGATGAAGGAGGCATTATGGTCACTGTCACACCTGGGGTCAAGGATAGGATATATGACATGCTTGATAAGATGAAGTGTGATTAAAGATATAAACCATTGAAGATTAAAGGACAGAAAAATACATATTTCATAATAGGATTAAGGAAAGCAAGATCTTGATGATATCGAAACGGAGGATTCAATTTGGAGATTAATATTACAAAAGACTGGGATAACCCATTATTAGACCGTAAAGAGATTACGTTCAATATATCCCATAGTGGTGAAACCCCTTCAAGGGATGAGATTAAGAATAAATTGGTTGCACAGCTCAACTCCCGGCATGAACTGGTGATCGTTGATAAGATCAGGACAGAATATGGCACCCAGAATACCTATGGATATGCAAAAATATATTCAGATGTGGACAGGGCAAACGAAATAGAGAATAAATATGTCCTGAAACGAAACGAGCCAAAACCTGTTGAAGAGACCGAGGAGGAAGCTGTTGCTGAAGAACCGGTAGAAAAAGCTGCATCTGAAGAACCGGTAGAAGAAGCAGCAAGCGAAGAACCGGTAGAAGAAGCAGCAAGCGAAGAACCGGCAGAAGAAGCAGCAAGCGAAGAACCGGCAGAAGAAGCAGCAAGCGAAGAACCGGTAGAAGAAGCAGCTAGCGAAGAACCGGTAGAAGAAGCAGCAAGCGGAGAACCGGTAGAAAAAGCAGCAAGCGAAGAACCGGCAGAAGAAGCAGCAAGCGAAGAACCGGCAGAAGAAGCAGCATCTGAAGAACCGGTGGAAGAAGAACCCGTTGAGTAAAATTAGATAAGGTGATCACAATGGCTGTACATAATTATTACGAGGTTTCAGATAATTCGATAAAGAGGTTAAGACAGTCCTGTCCCCGCTGCGGTGACGGGTTCTTTCTTGCCGATCATAAGGACAGACTGACCTGCGGAAAGTGCAATTATACTGAGTTTAAAAAATAATTGCACATTTTTTTTTACACTGATTTTATTATTTAGTATAGTTTCCAGTGAAAACAAAGGGCATATCCATACAGGTCATGTTTATGACAGCCTTTTTGTTATTTCGTCTGGACTGTACCGCAGTGTGATTATGCGGCTTCTGCCCCTGGTACCTTTCCCAGTGAAACTGGCATTTATTAATTTTAAGGCTGATAGTTTTTCCAGGGTCTCGTAATACCTGGTATAACCAAGGCCTGTTTTATCGTGGAACTCATTATACAATTCACCTGTGTTGATCTCGGTGTGCTTGCAAATAAGTTCCAGCAGGGTTTTTTCTTCATTTTTTAATGACTTTAACAGGTATGTGAGGTGCACCAGCTTTGAGGTATTGTAGGCTTTGTCCACATCTTCAACTTCGATGGTCCTGGATGCCTGCCTTTCGGCATTTAGACCTGAGCGCTTGAACAGGTCAATACCTACCCTCAGATCGCCAAGCAATTCAGTATATTCCACCACTTTATCCAGCACATCGGTGCCAACCACATCATTGTAGAACCCCAGTTTATTCCTGTTTTTAAGGATATCCCGTATCTCATCGCCTGTATATCTGGGGAACTTTATCTCTTCTGCCAGGAGGACTGATTCCACTTTCGGATCAAAATGAAATCCCATGCCGGTATCGCTTAATATATTGATCACACCTATGCGGGCACCGGGATTTGTTTCATGGGCGCGCAGCAGTGAATATAGCACCTTGTCATGTTCACCCTCATGCATCAGGTAGTTGATATCATCCAGGATAACCACCAGTATTTTTTCTTCATCTGCCAGATGCATGGTGATTTTTTCATTGATCTTCTGGAACGAGACACCTGAGGACGGCGGGGCTATATTGAACAGTTTTTTGTATATCCGGGAGTAGACAGTAAACCGGGTGGAATTGGTCTGGCAGTTGACATGGACGGGAACTACCTTTGATGTGGATTTCTCGATCTCTTCGATTAGTTTGTGTATTGCCGTGGTCTTGCCAGTGCCTGGAGGACCTATACAAAAGGCATTGACGGGTCTTGCGCCGCGCATGGCAGGCCGGACGCAGTACAAGAGTGCCTGCATCTGGGATTCACGGTGGGCGAAGTATTCAGGGATGTGGTCAAGCTCGAATAGGTCCGGGTCCTTGAAAAGTGTCTCGTCCCACATCAGAAGGTCTTTGTTCATATCACTAACTTTCCGGTTAAATTTTTGTTTGTTATATAATCCATATTGATATATAAATTTGTTATTAATCAGTTTGCGGGAAAGGTTCGTTTTCTCTATTTTTTAAGCGCATAGCGATATTTCATGCACATTCTGCGAAACGTATATATTATGATAATATAATTATGAGAAGGCTTCAGCGCGGGCTGGTAGCTTAGTCAGGCAGAGCGATGGACTCTTAATCCATCGGCCAGGGGTTCAAATCCCTTCCAGCCCGCCATATTCCTTATTTTTTTTCAACGTATAGGAAAGTATATACTTTCCTGTAGGCTTAGAAAATGCGAAAAAAGTGAGCATTTTCGTGATAAGCAAACCAGAGCTAAACAAAAAATCCAAATGGGGCTGCGCGGATTCAAACCGCGCTCCATGCGCCCAAAATGCTCAAGAATCGGCCAGGCTACCCTACTACCCTACTGTCCCGCAATGAACTATATCAAATATCCCCTACCACCCCATGTCACATCTGGCACTTTTTTTAAGTAGTATAAGGTCAATAATCTTGTATTTGGAAGATATTATCACTGAAATGGAGAGTGGCCATGGTGAAGAGCATACATGTTGCTATTGCAATTGTCTGTATGGCAGTAGTGCTGGCAGTAATAATCCAGCCGGTTCGAAAGGAACCTCATGCAGGAAACGTGGTCGGAGATACAATCATCCTTCCTGAACCGCGAAACTCCGGCGGCATCTCTGTCGTGGAAGCCCTGCTTGAGAGAAGATCGATAAGGAATTACAAGAATGAAGCGCTGACGCTGGCCGAGATTTCCCAACTTTTGTGGGCGGCACAGGGTATCACACATCCAGGTGGATACAGGACCGCACCTTCTGCGGGTGCGCTTTACCCGTTGGAGGTCTATGTGGTTGCAGGGAATGTGGACGGTCTTAGGCCAGGGATCTATAAGTACCGGCCGCAGGGGCATGAACTGGAGAAGGTGGCAGAGGGAGATGTGCGTGGTGAGCTGTGTGCCGCTGCGATTGACCAGGAATGCATTGAGGACGGTGCGGCAGTACTGGTATTTGCTGCGGTGTATGAACGCACGACCCGGAAGTATGGCGAGCGGGGGGTACGGTATGTGCATATGGAGGTGGGGCATGCTGCCCAGAATGTTTATTTGCAGGCTGTTTCGCAGGGGTTGGGGACTGTGGTTGTGGGGGCGTTCGATGATGGTGGGGTAGAGAAGCTGTTGCAGATGCAGGATGATGAGCGGGCGCTGTGTATTATGCCAGTGGGGAGGTTGTAAGTTGTGGAGGAAACGGGGGATATATAAGGGAATGAAAATTGTTGAGCAAAATTTGGAGGAATAATAATGGTTTTGATAAGGCCCTTTGAGAAGGGCGATAGCACCACCATGTTAGATATTGAGAAGTTATGCCCGCAGGGTAACGAAAACTATGCAATGGGGATCGATAAGAGAGATATCATCGCAAGATACGAATTATACGATAATTGGAACGTTCTCGTTGCTGAAGAGGAAGGAAATGTGGTGGGTTGGATAGGCTGGACCGTGAAGCACGATCCACTCAAGGAAGAGGCATATGCCTATTTTACTGAGGTGATGGTGCATCCTGAGTTCCGGAGAAAAGGAATTGCTGCTAAGCTGGATATGGAGGCAGAGAAGAATGTCAGGGATATTGGATCTACCTATATTTATTGCTATATTTTTGAGCCAAACGATGCTTCTCAGGCGTTAACTGAAAAACTTGGCTATTCTAATATGGGAGAGTTCAGGCCATGTACAATCCCTGTCTATAAAAAAGCCAATCTCACACAAAAGTTTGAAATTGAACGCATTAATGAAAATGACATTCCTGAAGCAGTGAATCTTATCAATGGTTATTATTCCGGACGTGCACACTTTGTCCCATACACTCCCGAAAGCTTTGCATCTTATGTGAATGGAATTCCCGCATACGGATTAGAGAATTTCTGGGTAGTGAAGGATGAAGGCAGGATCGCAGCATGTGCGGGATTATGGGACTGGTCAGTAATGGGAGATATGTGTTTTCCTAAAATACCACTTGCATGGAAGGTCATGAGAAGAGTATTTGGATTGCTGGGTCTATTTACCAAAGTGCCAAAGATACCTGCAGAAGGAGAATATTTTAAAGGGTATTATGTTACTGATCCAGCATTCGAAACAGAAAGTCCTGAAGCAATGTCAAGCTTGATCGGATATTTCAATAACTTTACATTGGATGCCGGGAGAGATTTCTTTACCTGCCATCTGGATGCGGATGACCCTCTATTTGATATAATCAAGAAATTCAAACCCCAGGTCGATACTTGGTATGTATATGCCAAGGCATTGGAAGGAGAGCCGCCAGAGCTCTGTCCGCTTTATATAGATATCAGGGATTTGGTTCTTTGATTTAATATTTCTAAATTTTAGAAAAATTGTGTGTTTGCAGAGAATGTGGACGGTATCCCGGCTGGAAAATATAGTATCGGCCGTAGGGGCATGAACTGGAAACGGATTGCGGCATGGGTAAGTGAGATTGGAGTTGTATCTATCAGTATTTCATGAAATATATCAGAATGTTTTTCTTTGACTAAGTGCAGAACAAATGAAATAAGTATAAGAAGGTTTATCTGAATGATGATACAAAAGGTTGGAAATAGGTATAGTTTATTGAATGTGTTGAATGGCAATCTTACCAAAGGGTTGACAGGCAAAATGCAAAAAAGTGATGCGGAGTATTATTTACAGGCATTGGCTCTTAAGTCTGGGGTATGTGACTGAGAATGGCAGATTCATGCTCCCTGAGCGAAATTGAGCAGAAATAATAATTATTATATCCATAGAATAGTCGCACATTAAAGTGGGACTAAAATAACATTCAATAAATGATGCCATTGGTTCGAAAAATCGCTATCATCATTAGGTGATTAACGAAAGCAAAGATTAGAACAAGTTTTTATAAAATCTGGCGTTTATTTAATATCACCTTATAAAAGGAGGAACGCAAAGATGGGGACAAAGACAGCATTAATAGCAGGTGCAAGTTCAGATATTGGTCAGGCTATAGCCATATCTCTTGCTTCTGAAGGGTTCAACATTGCCGCACATTATCATAAGAATTTTGCGGCGGTTCAAATTATTAAAGAGGAGGCCCAAAAAAAGGGCGTTG
>Ga0255457_1016_pt1 | contig 46761 bp, 50 predicted proteins | sample ANMaggQBNCT02L10_FD_182650 | JGI IMG/M metagenome (GOLD analysis project Ga0255457, IMG submission 182650) | Sediment cell enrichment communities from methane seep in Santa Monica Basin, California, United Staets - ANME aggregate JGI... | ecosystem: Environmental > Aquatic > Marine > Cold seeps >...
TGGATAAAATCCCCTCATACCACCCGCACCACCGGGCAGGACAGGGGACACCTGAACAAGTTCCTGGCCCGGATGAAAATGTTGAACCAGACATGACCGATCATACCAAACAAGTACCTGATACCAACAACCAGGTTTTATCAGTACGTCCGCGCCATCAGCACCACAATATCGGTAGGCTTACCACAAATGGGGCACAAACCATCACCTTTACCCAGTGCAGGGTCCTCAGGCTCACCCAGTATGCCAGCACCCACGATCTCTTCCATCTCAAGCCCGCAGTCCCGCTCGCCGCACCATGCAATACGTGCTATGCCTGTCTGGATATAATCCCTCACCTCATCCAGGTCAGTGCACAACCTGATACGATCATTTAATTCCCTGGCTGCAGTTTCGAACAGGCTATCGTGAATATCATTAAAAGCTTTATTGATCCCTTCCAGGATACTGTCTATGGGGACGCTGGTCTTCCCACCATTTCGCAATGCAACAACTGCGGAATTGTTCTTTAAGTCCCTTGGTCCTATCTCGATACGCACAGGAACACCTTTCATTTCCCATTTATAGTACTTGGCACCCGGCCTTGCATCACTATCGTCAACTACGACCCGCAGTCCGGATTGCTTTAACGTATCTGACACTTCATTTACTGCAGTTATGACAGTCTTATCTTCACCGAATACGATCGGGATTATTACAACCTGCACAGGTGCAACCTCTGGCGGTAACACAAGTCCCTTATTATCGCCGTGAGTTGATATCAGGGCTGCGATACTGCGTTCACTGACACCATAACAGGTCTGGTGGGCCAGTACCTGCTCGCCATTAGTATCCTCGTACCTGATATCAAAGGTATTTGCAAAATTATCACCCAGGTGATGGGCCGTACCCACCTGCAGGGTCTTACCGTCAGGCATCAGTGCATCCACTGCCATGGTATAGTCGGCACCAGGAAACTTATCCCAGTCAGGCCGCTTGCTCACCACAGTAGGCACAGCGAGACGATTGTAGAATTCCTGGTATATGCGGGTAGCTACCCCTACCTGGGCGGCTGCATCATCCCATGTGGCATGTACGGTATGTGCCTCCTTGAAGGATGTGATCTCGCGCAAGCGGATAAGGGGACGCGTATGTTTTGTCTCATAGCGGAAGGTATTAACTATCTGGTAGATAAGCAGCGGCAGATCAGCATGGGAGCGCACCCAGAGTTTATACATTGGATAAATAGCAGTCTCACTTGTGGGGCGCAGTGCCAGTTTCACATCCAGCGGATCAGTGCCGCCGTGTGTGACCCAGTAGACCTCATCCTCAAAGCCTTTGATATGCTCGGCCTCTTTCATGAACTCATGTTCAGGGATAAGCAGGGGGAACATAGCCTCAAGGTGCCCGGTATTGTCAAGGAGTTCACGCATAATGGAATATACCCTGGAGCGTATGGAAAAACCAAAAGGGTTCCACACATACAGCCCCTTGACAGGGTAGCGCACGTCCATGATCTCAGCTATCCGGAGCAGTTCATTGTACCATTCGCTAAAATCTGACTTAGGAGGAAGGGACTTTGATTCTTCGGCAGCCTTTGCATTATCGGATGAAATGGAGAGCTCAGTCATAGTATGAGTCTTGATGGTGAAGGAAATAATATTCTTTTCGGTTATTACCATACATTGTAACTTGCTTTTAGTTCCATTTCCCTTACAAGTTTCTGGTAATTGTTTAATGTAGGCCCATCCCAATCATAATCAAAATCCTGGAACTTTTCACTCAACCTGTCCATCTCTTCTGTGGTCAGGTTCTTTTTCAATGGCCTGAAGATTTCTTCATCCTCATTCAAGTAGAGAGGGCGCACGTTTCTGACGAACTCCCGGATATTTTCCATGATCCTGATTGTAGCATCCATATCCCCATTGGAGTAATCTTCCAAAGAATCGATTATTGTGGCAAGTAACGTGTCATTTTCTCTATATTTGGTAATGCAAGACTGGATTGATTCTTTTATCTCATTTTTCCCGATCTCTTCTAAGAATGGTAACAAAATGTCTTCTTCTTTTCCATAATGGTATTCATCATTGCATTCAAGTAACATGCCGATATTTCCCAGAATCATATCAGAGGATATAGGTCTTTGTTCTTCAATACCCTCAGCTAATTTTTCCATCACATCCATTACCCGTTCCATTATTCTATGCTCATCAATTAACAGTGTGATGGGGTCGCTCTTTTTGGTTATTATAATAATCACCTTTGAATGGTCTATATTGCTTCATTTAAAGACACAGACTAATATAAATGTATAGGCCATTTATCTGCCATAGCAAGATATTATTGTTAAATTACATTTTATCAGGGTACTGCTTTATTGATTAGGATTTTATATCTTTATCCCGTTTGGTAGTTGTAAACATCCGGAGTATATCTATTGTTTGAGAATATTGTAGCACCCGGCGGTTATTTTGGTATATTCTTATTATCCCTTATTGCCAGCAGCCTGCTCCCAATATTCCTTGAACCTGCTGTGGCAGGTCTGCCTGCCCTGGGTTTTCCATTATTTCCGACAGTATTCATAGTATCGGCAGGTGCCACCTTCGGAAGCCTGACCACATATTTCCTTGGGAGGGGGAGTGAGGCCATTGCCGGGCGGTTCAATAAAAGTGGGATCGGGGAGCGAATTCACGGCTGGTTCAAGCTGCATGAATGGATAGGCATTACAGTAGTATTCCTGGGCGCACTGACTCCTTTTCCTTTTGAGGTGGTCACATTTGTGGCAGGATTCTCCAGATTCCCTGTGCGACTATATACACTGGGATGTTTTTTTGGTAAATTGTTAAAGTTTATCATCCTGATGCTGTTCGGCAATGCGATGCTTTCATACTTTATCTGAACTATTTTTATCTGAACTATTTTTATCTGAACTATTTTTATCTGAACTATTTTTATCTGAACTATTTTTATCTGAACTATTTTTATCTGAACTATTTTTACCTGAACTATTTTTACCTGAACTATTTTTACCTGAACTATTTTTACCTGAACTACCGGTTTATTCGAATTTGAACCGACTGATGGCAATTCCAAAAAATATGATCATCATCAACACCAGCCACTTTACTTCCTCTAATATCCCGGCCAGTCCCTGGTCGAAATACAACAGGTCATAGAACCCATCCATAGCCCATGCCGTTATAGTGAAATGTGCCATATCCTGCATGAACTGAGGCTGAAGGGACAGCGGCCACCATGAACCACCGATGGCAGACATTAACATTACCAGCAGGAGAGATACCGAATCTGCCTGATCTACTGTTTTCACGTGTACAGCCACCAGTAGCCCCAATCCCGTGGATGCCATTGTGACTGCAGCTATCAGTACGAATAGGGCCAGTATATCACTGCCCAGATCCAGGTCAAAGACCACATGCCCGAAATAGATCAGTACGGTAAGCTGCACAAATCCCCTGATAAATGTACTGGCGATCTTGCCCCCGATGATCTCTGCTTTGCTGATAGGAGCGGTTACCAACCGTCTCAGTGTACCTGCTTCCTGTTCTTTTATCAGGCTGATCGCTCCGCTCTGTACGGCGGTGAACAGGAGGAACATTACAGCGAAACCTGGGACATACTGGGTAAAGGGCGAAAATTCCACCAGATTAGATGTGGTACTTTCAATTATCACATCCACAGGCGGGGGTTGGACGAACTCTTCTGCCGTATCAACAATTTCCAGTATCTGCTCTTCCGTATGGGCAGGGATCCCATATGCACTTGCTGTTTTTACAACCACCACATTGGTAGATATCCTGCTGGCATAACCTTCTACTATCTTTTCCACCACTGTGTTAAATGATTCCTCGGTAGGGTTCACAATGATCAGCAATTCGGTATCATGTCCCATCATAACGGATTCAGTAAAACCCAGGGGGATAATTATCAGACTGCCGTATTCCTTGTTCTTGACCATATCCCTGGCAGCGAACTCATTTGATTCCATGTCCACGTTAAGTATATCGATCTCCTCCAGGAACTCCACAAATCCCCTGGAGACCTCATCGTTGTCCAGGTCCACTATCAGTACATCGATCTGTATGTCATCGGATTCACCGCCCAGGGCCAGTCCGGCAACTGATATGATCACCATTGGTATAAAGAACAGCATCAAGAGGGCATTTCGGTCCCTCATTACGATCTTCAGGTCCTTGGCAGCGATGATATGGAACTTCATATTCTATCCTCACAGTTTATATCCTACCCTCTCAGCTTTGTCCCGGTCAGGTGAAGGAACAGTGTCTCCAGGTCAGGTTCCTTGATGTAGATGGACTCCACCTGTATTTTCGAAGATGTCAGGATATCGATAATTCCTACCAGCGATTCCCTGCCCCGTAACAGTTGGATGGTCATGTTCCCGTCATCCAGCGATACCTTCTGGACACCAGGCATGCGCTTTATCGATTCCACAGGTCCAGGTAGTATCTCCGGTGCCAGCACATGGATCAGGTCGCTCTCACCCACCAGTTCCAGCAGTCCTTTTAGTGTATCCAGGGCTATTAGCTTTCCCTTGTCCATTATGGCTATGCGGTGGCACAATTTCTCTGCATCCTCCATCTGGTGTGTAGTTAAAAGCACGGTCATACCCTGGCGGTTAAGGTCCTGGATGGTATCGTATATCCTCCTGCGGCTCTGGGGGTCAACACCTGTTGTGGGTTCGTCCAGGTATAATATGCTGGGTTCGTGCAGCAGTGCAGCAGCGATATTGATCCTGCGCTTCATACCACCTGAATAACCTTCCAGCAGGTCGTCGGCCCGCTCGGTCAGACCTACCATATCCAGTAGTGCTGCTATACGCGATTTCAGTGCCCTGCCTGACAGCCCGTATATCTTTCCATAAAAAGCCAGGTTCTCCCTTGCTGTCAGTGTGTGATACAGGCTGATCTCCTGGGGCACCACGCCTATGATCTTCTTTATGTTGTTGGCATTCTTACGTATATCAGATCCATCGATCACCACACTACCCAGGGTGGGCTCCAGCAGACAGCACAAAATGGAGATGATGGTGGACTTGCCTGCACCGTTGGGGCCCAGCAGCCCGAATATCTCACCCCTGTTAATCTCAAAGGAAATCCCATCTACAGCAGTGTGGCCGTTATACCTCTTGACCAGGTTCTCTACAGTGATAATGACATCAGTGTTCACTACCGCCGCCACCTTCCCGCCGTTTCATGTAAATGAATATCAATGCAGCTATTACTATCAAGCCAGCACCCAGCAGCAGTGGATTGCCAAATATACCCTTCCCTTCCTCCTGGTCCCTGACCTGTGCCGGAACATAGATGAAGTCTGATATTCTCATCTGTCCTTCTGCATCCTCGTATTCGATCTCGGTTTTAACAGAATATGCTTTAGGTATGGCCTCAGGGTCCACATCTATGTTGAACATGGCCCGGGACTCGTCACCTGGTTCCATATCTCCCAAAAAAGCGGTATAATCCGTGCTGCTGAGCGGGTTTGATAATCGCAGCCTGGCGGTGGCCATTGAGGCTGTTTCTTCCCCTGTGTTGTGGAAGGTTATACTGAGGATACCGGGCTTTCCCGGCAGGAGGTCACTGGTTATTTTCGTAGCTTCGAAATCGGCCTGTTCTTTGACAATTATAAAAATCTCATGGGTCTCGTTGACATGCTGGTACAGCATGTTGTAGTCGATCTCGTTGTTTGAAGCATTCCCGTCCACCTGGACATCTTTCTGGAACTGGTAGGTAAGGTTTACTTCCAGTGTGTATTTCCCTGCTGGGGCACTGTCCCATATCTTGATCTCAAAGGGCAGCGGCTGGGAGACCTGTCCCGATACAAGGGTACCTGCGCTCTGGGGCGGTGTTTTAATGTCCACCGGAGCATCTTTTGCCGATAAAGAAGCCACTACTCCTACAGACGTAGTAATGCCGTATTCCAGCTGCTGTTCTATCTTTGAGAGTGCAATCTCATTGGAACCAACTGGCTTGTCCTCGGATTTGAACCCTGTTATCTTGCCCTGGTTCATGACCTGGACCAGTAGATTCGAGGTCTCATCCCTGTCATATTCCGGGCTGCCTGCAATACTTACCACCATCTCGGGACTGCCATATGCTGTGAAATAGTCATCAGTGTATGTCCAGATATTTGGTGGAATGTTTTCTGCACTTGACTGGACAAGTAATATAGATATTAGAAATACCATCACGATTAATTTGCTCATCATCGAACCCCCTGAAACATACTGGGCTTGAGAATAATGTTGGCTAATGGTTAAAAAACATTTGTACTGATATCCGGATACATACGGATAGTTTTAAGTCTTTTATAGGGGAGTATATACCCTAAAACTAAGGTGTAATGACAATGGCCGATGTTACCCAATCCGATATGACCCCAAATGAAAAACAGGTACTTCTGGCAATGGGAGACCTGGAGACAACAGACCCGAAAGAATTATCAGCTGCCTCATGCCTCAGCGTTGAAGCTGCCATGCAGAGTGCATTCCTGCTTGAGGAAAAGGGACTGTTACAGGTATCTGAGTTTACAACTGAGAAATACAACCTGACAAAGGAGGGGGAAGAGTATGTTAGTTCGGGCCTGCCCGAACGACAGGTCATTATAAAGGTCTCATCACCCACACCCATTGATGCCGTAAAGGATGAGTTCGGACCAAAACTTGTCGGAATAGCACTGGGCTGGCTGCGCAAAAAAGGCTGGGCCCAAATCGAAGACGGTAACCTTGTCCCTGGTGATATTCCCCTGCCTGGAGATGATGAAGAGACCCTGGCCGGTCTGGAGGCAGGTACCCTTACTGCAATTTCAAAGGGTGTAAAAAAAGACCTTGTTAAGCGCAATCTCATTGAGGTCAGCGAAGATAAGACACGAACTATCACCATCACAGAACAGGGTGCTGTAATATTCCAGGCTGGTATCACACTGGAAGAAGAAGTGGCCCAGCTCACATCAGACCTTATAAGGACAGGCAGCTGGAAGGACAAACACCTTCGTGCTTATAATATCGATGCACCGGTACAGCCTGTTTACGGTGCCAAGACCCACCCGTACCAGAGGCTCATCGATGAGATGCGACAGATATTCCTGGAGATGGGATTCACAGAGATCAAGGGCGAGATCATCCAGAGCAGTTTCTGGAATTTCGATGCCCTGTTCCAGCCCCAGGACCACCCTGCACGGGATATGCAGGACACCTTCTACCTGGACAGCACCGGTGATGTGCCACCCGAATACACTGATTCCGTGGCTGCCATGCACGAACATGGGGGAGATATCGACAGCAAGGGATGGGGCGGCAAGTGGAGCAGGGAGCAGGCCAAAAAGAACGTACTGCGCACCCACACCACAGCCAATACCATCAAATATCTTACAGACAACCCGGACCCACCTGTAAAGGCTTTCTGCATTGACAGGGCATACCGCAGGGAGACCATTGACCCCACCCATACCCCGGAGTTCGAGCAGCTTGAGGGCGTGGTCATGGATGAGGGTATGAGCTTTTCAAATCTGCTTGGGCTGCTGAGGGAGTTCTATCACAGGGTAGGGTTTGCCGATGTCAGGTTCAGGCCCGCCTATTTCCCTTATACCGAGCCCAGCGTGGAACCGGAAGTGTATATCGAGGGTATGGGCTGGATCGAACTGGGTGGTGCCGGTGTGTTCCGCAAGGAGGTTACCGAACCCCTGGGTATCAAGTATCCTGTTCTGGCATGGGGCCTGGGTGTCAGCAGGCTGGCAATGCTGAGACTGGGTTTGCGTGACCTTCGAACGCTGTACCAGTCAGATATCGACTGGCTCAGGAAGAGCCCGGTGTGTAAGGTATAACTGTATTTATTTGCCCTTATCCTAAGCCTAAGGGCTTACTTGAGAATAAATTAGATGAAACGACAGGTTATCAGCCTTCACCAAGTGAATAAAATTTAGACAGTCAAATCATAAATTTAATCTTTCTTTTTAGGTAGGTTTTTGCATAATATAATTAATTTTAGACCCTTTTAAGTTTTCAGCAACTCTACTACTCTCTTATAATTATTAGTTTCATTATCACAATCCCACACTCAATAATGACGGTGTTTAACTTTGAGGATGGTGTGGAGTACGACTGGATGAGTGTGCAAGGGCTACCAGCGTTGAGAAAGAAAGTTTAACCACCCAGGCAAAGGGATAGGTTCAGGGCTAATACATACTCTGCCAAGACTGACAAATCGAATCTTAATAAATAGTTTCGTAATATAACATAGTTAACATAATATACTATTAATTACATGCTCAATTTGAGCGGGTACACATTTTTTATAAACTAACCCCCACTCCCCAACCCGCTCATGAATTATTTTAAACATCTGTTGGAGAGTAGGAAACTCCCAAATCGAATATTTATTTCTAACTCCAATCACAATTATTGATCATTCCCCCATATATATTTGTCGGTTCTTTGAAAATTTTTGTAATGATGCTTATGATAATTATGGTGGGTATTGAACCACATTTGATATTGTCGTATGTTTGACGGAGAAATGTTAATCATTATTTAAGAATAACCTGTCAAAATCAATTTATATAGCATTGAAATACGCTCTTCCACATCCATCTGGATATGGTGATGGGAAGAGGTGGATTATGGGAAGTTTAGGAATCTGCTAGATGATGTGAAGACAATCATAGGCGGCACAGAGGACTAAAATGGCTAATAATTAACATGGAGTGCACCCCATTCATCGTAGCAAGGCAGAGGTCGCAACTTGGCTGGCTTGGCAGAAACAACCGGGACATGGACTTTATCGTGCCGTTGAAGATCAACTGATTGATATGAACAGTGAATTGTTTCTGGAATTAAAAGATTGGCTTACTCATATCTACAGTTCAGAGGACAAATAAACGCAGATAACGGTTAGGATTTAAATTTGAGGTTTAAAAGAAACAGCACAAAAACTCCATGCAACAATAACGTTCTTATTTTTCAATTTCTAAATAAGATTCAATTATACTTTTGAACAAATAAAAGTCATCCAGATACTTACTTAAATTATAGTAAACGATATCATCAGCCACATGTGCATATCGGTGGATTAAAATATTTCTAAATCCCTTCAGGTCTTTCAATATTTCACCAAGATCCCTGGATATGACCCTTCTTCTTACCAGTATGTCAAAAATGCCTTCTTCGCTTGCAGGCAGACCAAATTTTTCAGCAGATACAACCATTGCCGAGGCATCGATTAATGAATCGATTGCTACCTCGATCGTCTTTTCGCACGCTCTCCTGGTGACCAGATCTTGTAAATAATCTTCTTCATCTTCTGGAAGCATCTCCTTAAGTTCTTCTACATACCCTATCATTTCATCCAGTTTTGAGAATATGCGCATCCTGTTTTTCGGTTCTATGTATTACACCCCCAGACCAGAATAATACATATCAAGACGCGGCTTGAAATGCTCAAAATCCCTTATAGTTCTCATAAAGATGCGAAATATTTCCATGTAGCCCTTATAATCAATAACCTTACCTGATGATGCAATGTCTTTCCGGATGTACAATGGTAGATCCTGGAAGGTCTGGATATCAAATTCATCGCCGACCCTGCCGAGGACCTTCACCCTGAAATCAAATCTTTCCTTTTTGTCACCATCATAATACACGGCAAGATCGATATCAGATAATTCAGTCATTTCTTCTCTTGCTTTAGAACCATATAAAATTATAAATCGTACCTTATCCCCGCCAATGGTTTTAATTTTCTCCGCCACAGCTGATATGCCTAAATCAAGATCGCCTTTTGAAACCAGGTCTGCCATAAAATTAATCTTCCGGATAGTTATTTTAGGACCACTTTAGTTATTTATTATAATATTTCTTTCCTTAAATTTGTTTGCTTGCAACCTGCAATCCACTTCGACTTATTTGTGGAGAGTTATCCTTCCCGCGCGCCGCATTCCCTTCAAACGACCGGAATCCGGCTGGCGTGTCTCTGCCGCCTGCACGCTAATAGAGATTATAACTTCCAATGAATTCGGTTACCCGCTTACAAACCTATGTTCATCTGCGGTTATAATTCTCATAAATTTGTCAGGAAACCATAACGTGTTCCTTGTACAATAGCGCCATTACTACCATCCAAAGCGTAGGGATGTTACAACCGGATACGCAGCTCAACTGCTAATACCTTTCACAAGTGAATACAGCAGGTAAACTGCAGACATGACCAGAACGATAGTAGCCCCCGACGGCACATCAAACAGATACGATAGCCATATCCCGCCACTGCTGAAAACCGCACCGAACAGAATAGAAAGCAGCATCATCTTTTTGAGATTTGAGGTAAACTGCCGGCTCATAGCCGCAGGGATCGTCAACAGGGCAATGACCAGGATTATACCCACCACACGTATCAGTACCACAATGGTGAGAGCAATAAGGCATAACATGACAAGGTACAGGCGCTCTGCGTGAACGCCGCGTACAGTTGCAAACTCCTCATCAAAACACAGTGCAAGGAATTCCTTATAAAACGAATACACCACCAGGATAATGATCGCATCCAGTACCAGCATCAGGACGATATCAGAGAACGGCACTGTCAGGATGTTCCCGAACAGATATGTCATCAGGTCCGGAGCGTAGCCCGGCGTCAAGCTGACAAGGATGATCCCGATAGACATTCCCATCGCCCACAATATCCCAATAGCAGTATCTTCCGGGAGCCTGGATCGTTTACTCACCCACCCCATGCTCAGTGCAGAAGCAATGCTGAACGGCAGCACTCCAAGAATTGGATTGATCCCGAGATAGTAGCCAAGTCCAATTCCCCCGAACGATGCATGGGCAATCCCGCCGCTGATAAAGACGATCCGCTTCACCACCACATAAACCCCGATAATGCCGCAGGAAATACTGGCAAGTATGCCGGCCATGATGGCATTTCTTATAAATTCGTACTGCAGCAGTTCCATCATGTAAAAACCCTTCAATGTTTCTTCAGTACCCTGTGCGGAACACCGTGAGCGATCAGCTCGACAGGGCAATGATACGTAGCTTCCAGATCCTCAGCAGTCAGTTCTTTTGAGTCGTGGTAATACAGCCTGTGGTTCAAACAGGCAATCTTATCCACATAAACAGAAACCGCACTGATATCGTGCGACACTAAAACAATCGCCATTTTAGTTTTTAGTTTTTCTAACAATTCATAAAATTCTTCCTGTATGATCGTATCTATACCTGCTGCAGGTTCATCCAGCAGAAGCAATTTCGGATTAGCAGCCAGTGCTCTTGCTATGAAAACTCTATGCTGCTGCCCACCTGATAGTTTTCCGACCTGTCTGTCTTTATACTCAAGCATATCCATTTTTGCAAGTGCATCCAAAGCCGCCCTTTTATCATCTTCACTGTATCGTTTGAACAAACCGGTATGACCCAGACGTCCCATTAAAACAACTTCCCAGACGCTCACTGGGAATTCCAGATCAAAAAGGCTGTATTGAGGCACATATCCAATGTATTTCCTGGATATTTGAGGGGTATCACCAAACACCCTGACTATCCCTTTACTGGGTTTTACCAATCCTAATATAACCTTAAGTAGAGTGCTCTTTCCTCCCCCGTTCACTCCTATGATGCCTAAAAAATCGTGCTCTTTTATAACAAGATTTATCTCTTCGAGTACAGGTATACTGTCATAATGCACCCAGACATCCTTGATAACGACAACATCGGCAGTCATGTTCATGTCAGACCTTGAGCAATTGTATTAGAAACTTTGTGCAGATTTGTTATATAGTCTTTTGCCAGAGGATCTACAGGTACAACATTACCTCCAATTTCCTTTGCTATTACCTCTGCACTCTTTGTACTGAACTGGGGCTGGACAAAGATGACCTTGATATTATTCTCTTTAGCGGTTTTAATCAAATGCTCCAGGTCACTGGCACTTGGTTCTTTGCCTTCGGTCTCAACCGCTATCATTGCCAGGTTGTAGTCGCGTGCGAAATAGCCCCAGGAGGGATGGAAAACCATGAATGTACGGTTCTCGAAGCCTGACAGGGACTCGTTGATATCTAAGTCAAGGACCTCAAGATCATGGATATAATGCTCTTTATTCTGTTCGTAATACGTTTTATTAGCCGGATCGATTAGGACCAGGCCATCACAAATATTTTGCACCAGGATCTTAGCATTCGCAGGAGATAACCAGATATGTGGATCCATACCACGTTTATCACTATCATCCCCGGAAATTTCTTCATCATGATGGTGTTCTTCCATTGCTATTAGCGTGATACCTTCTGATGTGTCAATGAGCAGCATATCCGGGTTGGCGGATCCGATCTTATCCAGCCAGACTTCTTCGAACGGAAGCCCTGATCCGACTTTGGCATACATTTTGGCACTGCTGACTGCCTTTAGCTGACTTGTAGTGGGCTCATAGGTAGCCGGACTGGCCCCTGGTGATATCATGACAATGACTTCTACTTTATCGCCGCCGACCTGCTCTACAAAATCAGCTTGCGGCAGGATGCTGACCATAACAATTAACTTTTCCTGGCTGGTTTGTTGTTGGGGCTTTTCTATACATGCATTACCTAAAACGACAGCAATGAGAAGTATTATGACTGGTAGTATTTTGTAATTCATTTTAATTGGCACCCACTTTTTAGGATAATGTGCAAGTATATGAGTTGCGGATATTCAAGTTATCCTGCCAATTTAAACATAATCACTTGCTATTCAAACATTACATTGTACAGTTCGTCCATCCGGACCACGGATATCCAACATGTTTAGTCTGTAAAGACCTTTATTAAGTCTTTCCATCGACTCCGGTTCTTTTGGATTCATTTCCAGTTCAACCACTTTATTTTCACTTATCAATAGCTCATATTTTTCACTGATATCTTTCACCCGGTTAGATATCAGTGGTCCAACGTAAGGCTTAAATGTAATGAATCGCATTCAGAAGTACCCGAAACATCGTGTGTATACACGGATTTCACAGCGTCCGGATAGTGTAGGGGACTATCATGAAGGCCTGTCGAGCCTCCGACCCGGGTTCGAATCCCGGTCCGGGCGTTTTTCTATTTTTGCATCTTAGAGATGAGTTATAATTCCTTTTCCTCACCCGGTTTGAATATCTCAACCTCAACCCGGCAATCCTGCTTGAAATCCCAGGGATTCACTGCTATCGCAGGAAATGACCCATAATGCATGGGAATCACAAGTTCAGGCCTTATCAGGTCAACCGCCCGCAGCGCATCCTTTATTCCCATTGTATACCTGTCCCCGATCGGGAGCATGGCAATATCAATCCCCTCATCCCCTATCAATCTCATATCACTGAACAGCCCTGTATCCCCTGCATGGTATATGGTCTTGTTGAACTCCATGTGCTTCAGGATGAATCCTGCCGGATGACCCATATTTGAGGAATGCAGTGCATCCACCATCTTGATATGCCAGTCACCAATAACTATTGTGCCGCCGATATTCATCCCTTCCGTTCTCAACCCTTTCGAATCAGCATATTTCGCAATTTCATGAATGGCTACAATCACTGCATTATTGCGCTTTCCTATCTCAAAGGCATCTCCCAGATGGTCATCATGGTCGTGGGTCAGGCAGATAATGTTACAACTGACCTCATCAGGTGTTGTCCTGCACTTGGGATTGCCGCTTAAAAATGGGTCTGTTAGCAGGTTTTCTATTAAAAAAGCCGAATGTCCAAAGTATGTTATCTTCATAATAGTAAGTGCAAAAAGGTATTATTTAGCTCTTGTGAAGCTGTATCAGTCCTGTAGCCTGACTTGGCAGATATGAGATTGCTATGGGAAAGCTAATAAATTAATAAGGGAGTTCTTAGACGATGTGTCTGCATGCAAACAGAAATAGTCAACTCCTGGTAGTTAAGGAAGGGATGCATTATTAGATTTAATTTGGTTATACTTCTATGCGCTCTTCTTCTCGCATCATCTGCCATAGATCCATCGTCAGCATCCGGCATCACACATCCGGTAATACTTGAGTTCCTTCCAAATCCGGAGGCCCTGATGGATCAGGGTGAGTATGTGGTTATCTACAACCCGGCAGGCCAGGGAATTGATATATCAGGTTTTATTCTCACAGATCTTGAGGGAGAGTTTGAAATTCCTGGTGGAACAATCCTTGATCCGGAATCGAAATATAAGATCGAACTTCCGGCAGATGGTATCCAGCTTAGTAACAGTGGGGACGAGGTGATACTTCTCGATAATACGTTACGCATGGTGGATTGTGCAATTTACGGAGGTTCAGAGTATGAGGGGGAGGGTTGGCAGGGATCTATGCTTGGCAGAGCTTCTGAAGAGCGCATATTCAGGCGCTTCTATCTTGATAAGGACACTGATACTGCATATGAGTGGCTGCCTCTTAAAGAGTATTACCGCGGGCAGTCAGGTTTTATGCCATCTTCGAAATCATTTTCAGGCGAGGTCACAGTCTTTGTGTCGCCGGATTGCAGTCTTGAGATTCTCAAAAAGGAGATCCGGAATGCATCCGTTCTCAGAGTGAATGTCTATCTTTTTGAAAGCCAGGATATTGAGCGCGAGGTGGTAGATGTGCTCAGTCGGGGTGGAACAGTGCATATGCTCATAGAGGGGAGCCCTGTTGGCGGTATCAGCGATACTGAAGTAAGGATACTCAAACATATCATAGAAAAAGGGGGAGAGGTTCGTTTTAGTAATGATTCGCTTTACCGGCTGAACCATGCAAAATACGCACTGATAGACAGCGATACCATTATTCTCGGTTCTGAGAACTGGAACAGTGGCGGGTATCCGCCTGATGGCCTCAGCGGAAATCGCGGCTGGGGTGTTGTCATTAGAGACAGGGAGATAATTCATGATATGTCTTCCCTATTTGAATATGACTGGGCACATGGAATAAAGGTTAGTCCCAATGACCTGCCGCAGGGATCAAAATCAGATACATACGAGCCAGGTGATCGCGACGAACATGAGGTGTTTGAAGCAAAGAATATAAACGGTGAGTTCACAGCGAGCATGATTATCGGACCTGACAATACCCTCCATTATGAAACAATCATTGAAACGATAAATTCTGCTGAAAAGACGCTTTATATCGAGCAGGCCTATATAAGAAGGGACTGGGGAAATGATGAGAACCCTTACCTTCAATCTGCGATCAATGCTGCAATGCAGGGTGTGGAAGTGAAAGTCCTTCTTGATTCAATGTGGTACAACACAAACGAGGAGAATGATAATGATGAACTCTGTAACTACCTGAACGATCTCGCTTCGCAGGAGAACCTGAACCTTGAAGCACGGCTTGTGAAACGAGATGGAATTAAAAAAATTCACAATAAGGGTGTGATCGTTGACGGCCGGAAGGTACTGATCTCATCGATAAACTGGAACAAACATAGCCCGACCTATAACAGGGAGATTGGCATCATAATCGAAAATCCCGAGCTTGCAGCATACTATACCGAAGTCTTCCTTTACGACTGGAACCTGGGCAGAACTGAGACAAATTCATCAAAGACGATCATCAATCCCTTAATAATGGCAGTGATGATACTGCTCGCTGCATCAATGATCTATTTAATAAAGCAATGGATGGGTAGATCAGGGAAATAGCTTTAATCTTCGTAAATCCTTTCAGTTCACTTTCTTTTCCAATCCCAAGGTATTCTTCCACGACTGCTGTTGATAAGCTATGGGCAAACAAATTTATGGAATGAAATAAATGATAATAATTGGGCAAATTTAATAGTCAAATGTTGCGACGGCACACCCAACCGCAGCAGAGCTGCGGGGTATAATTATAAATATCAACAACCCGGTTTTTCAGCGCCTTGACTTCATGCTGAATGCGGAGCAGGAGCTTCGGATAAAATAAGTTAGGGGAAATATTAAGGAACTTGAAGTAAAATAGTTCTATTTAAATGGTGAAAATGCTTCCAATTATTAGAAAATATATTAGTTCTTTATTTATTCTTACCACAGCGGCCGGGATAAACAGGGTAGCCGAAGGGGACCTTGATTTCCAGGTGGAAGTTACGACCATTGATGATATTGGGGTACTTGAGGATTCGTTCAACCGGATGACCGCTGAGCGCAAATGTACCGAAGAGACGCTCAGGGATGGTGGGAAGAAGTATCATCTGCTGGCAGATAATACACTTGATTGTATCTGGCAATTGAATTTGGATTTTGAATTTACGTATGTCAATCCGGCTGTATATCAGTTATTTGGGTTTACACAGGAAGAATGGATCGGAAGTTCATTATCTGACCACTGTTCACCTGAGAATATGGGATTAACATTAAATTTGGCAAAAGAGGAGTTAAAGAAAGGTAATGAATCTCAAGTATTACATAAAAATGGCGAAATAATCGCAGTTGAAATAACTGAAAAGATTATAGATGATGATGATGGAAATCCAGTATCGATTCAAGGAACTACCAGAAACATCACCAAGCGTAAGCAGGGTGAAGAAGAAATCCGCAAACTCAATACCGAACTTGAACAACGGGTAGCAGAGCGCACTGACGAACTGGAAGACAAGAACGCCGAACTTGAGCGTATGGACAAACTCTTTTTGGGGCGGGAGATCCGAATGGTAGAACTCAAGAAGCAGATTGCTGCACTTGAAAATGATGTCGGACCTGATAAATAAGCGGAGGATGAGACTACATGAAATTAAAGGGGTTTAAATTAAAGAAGGATAAAGGGGCACTTATAAAACACACAGAAGAACCGGAGTTGAATGAAAATTACCTCTCGCTCATCTATGATGCAATTTCTGAAGTGATATTCCTTCTGGCTGTAAAACCCGATGATAGCTTTCGCTTTGTATCTGTGAACCGGGCATTTATGGCTGTCTCCGGATTGACCATGGAAAAGGTTGTTGGTAAAAGGATCGAAGAGGTGTTACCAGAAACGGCTCATGCACTTGGAAAGTATAAAGAAGCAATAAGTGAAAAAAAGACCGTTTTCTGGGAGCAGGTTTTTGCTTACCCCACAGGTGAACTTGCGGGTGCTGTGACAGTGACGCCGGTACTAAATGCACATGGGGTATGTACCCATCTTGTTGGTTCAATACATGACATTACCGAGCATGAGCAGGTGGATGAGGCGCTGCGCGAGAGCGAAGAAAAATTCCGTATACTAGCAGAGAATTCTATTGATTGTATCTGGATATTGGATACCAGACTGAAATTTACTTATCTAAGCCCTTCTGTGGAAAGAATGATGGGCTTTAAACCGGAACAGTGGGTTGGTACAAAACTAAGCTCGCATTTCAAGAAAAAAAACTTTTTAAAAGTTGGTGCTCTGATTGCCAAAAACATTAAAAATTATGAGACTCTTACTCATGTTACCTTCGAAACCAAAATGCTTAACAGCATAAACGATGAAGTGAATGTAGAAATTTCCAGTAAAGTGCTTCTCAATAGTCAGGGTAAGCTAATCGGTTTTTATGGAAATACCAGAGACATCACCGATCGCAAGCAGGCAGAAAAAGCACGGCATGAGAGCGAAGAACGGTTCAGGACTATCGTTGAGACAGCTCCCAGTCTCCTTATAATTACTGATACAAAGGGTAATAACCTATACATCAGCCCTAACTGTGAAGAGATTACAGGTTACACCCAGGAAGAGCTGCTGGGTGAACTGCTATTGTGGGTGCATGAGGATGACACCCTGAGGGCGAAGGAACTCTTTGAGCGCACCTTCGGTGAGGGATTGGGATATAAGAACTTCGAATACAAAATTGTCAAAAAGAATGGGGAAGTGCGGTATGTTTCCAGCTCCTGGGACCCGCTTAAAGTTGAAGATGGGAAGTTTAATGGTATTGTCTTCCAGACGATTGATATCACCGAGCGCAAGCAGGCAGAGGCAGAACTGCAAAAACTCAACGAGGAACTTGAAGTGCGGGTAATGGAACGGACCAACCAGTTGAGTGAGAGCAAGCAAGCCCTGGAAAATCTTGTGGGTGACCTCAACAGGACTACAAATAACCTGAAATCCGCAAATGTGCGCCTGCAGGAACTGGACCACATGAAATCCATGTTCATAGCCAGCACATCCCACGAACTGCGTACACCATTAAACAGTATAATAGGCTTTTCCAGCGTCCTGATTGAAGGCTGGATGGGTGAAATAAACCCGGAGCAGAAAGAACAATTACAACTTATCCACATGGCAGGAGAACAATTGCTTGCCCTTATAAACGATATTATTGACATCTCTAAGATAGAGGCAGGAAAGCTGGAAACAGATATCCAGGAGTTCAGGCTCAAAGAAGTAATAGACGAAGCAGTATCCATAGTAAAGAATAGTATTGATGAAAAGGAACTTGATCTGGAAGTGGAAGTAGAGGACACCGCAATTGTATCAGACAGGCGCAGATTACTTCAATGTCTGCTTAACCTGCTGTCCAATGCTGTCAAGTTTACAGAGAAAGGTAAGATTACATTACATGCAAAAACTATAAACAGTATGACAAATATATCAATTACAGATACGGGTACAGGTATAATGCCTGATGACATTAAAAAATTGTTTGCAGCATTTGTAAGGCTTGAATCATCCCTTTCTGCAAAAACACAAGGAACAGGGCTTGGTCTGTACCTGACTAAAAAACTCACTGAGGATGTACTGGATGGTACAATAGAAGTGACATCTGAGTATGGTATTGGCAGTACCTTCAAACTGAACATACCAGTGGAACTAGAAATACGGATCACAGAAGGTGAATAAAAATGAAGCGGGTGCTGGTAGTTGAAGATAATGAAAATAATATGAAGCTAATCACTTTAGTATTAGAAAAACATGGGTATGAACCCATTAAAGCTTTTACCGGAGAGGAAGGTGTGGAAAAAGCAATAGCTGAAAGGCCCGAATTAATATTGATGGATATCCAGCTTCCGGATATCAATGGAACAAAGGCTGTACAACGCATTCGTATGGTGGATGGTATGCAGGAAATACCGATCATTGCCATAACTTCATATGCCATGGCAGGTGACAGGGAAAAGATGCTTGATATGGGGTGCATCGGGTACTTTGAAAAACCAATCGATCCAATGACCATTGTAGAAGATATTGAAAAAATTATAAAACAGAGGAACAATGACAATACTGGTAGTTGATGACAGGAAAACCGACAGGAAATTGGTTTCAACAATTCTTACATCCAATGGATATGAAGTAGCTGAAGCTGTAAATGGTATTGAGGCAATTGAGTATTTGAAAAAATCAAAACCGGATATGATAATATCAGATATTATGATGCCCGGGATGGATGGTTTCTCATTCTTGCGTGAACTTAAGAAGAATAAGTCCTTAAGTGGCATACCATTTATTTTCTACACTGCACATTATGTCAGCGAAAAGGATAAGGAACTTGCAGCTTCCCTGGGTGCATCACGGTTTTTGATCAAGCCGACAGAGCCCAAGGACCTACTCTATGAAATTAAAACCACCCTCGAAGAATATGATATAGGGGTGACAGCACCTGTGAATCCCCTCATCAGGAGTGAAGAAGAATACCTGAAACTGTACAGTGACCGTATCTTCAGGAAACTTGAGGAAAAAATCATCGAACTTGAAGATACTAAGAAATTCCTTGATACGGTGCTTAGTGATATGGGGGACGGTGTAATGGTGACGGACTCTGATTTGAATGTCATCTACTGCAATAAGAGGATGCACGATATTTTAGAATGTGATATTCCTCCCGGAACAATATCCCCTGATGAGCATCATTCACCGTGCATACCGGATATAGCACATGCGTCACATAAACCATTCGAAATAGAGCAGATCACTCAAAAGGACAACATGGTTCATCTTGAAGGGATTGTATCTCCTGTAAAAAATGAAAATGGTGACCTCACTTTCCACATTGGGGTGTTCCGTGATGTCACGGAACGAAACAAGATGCAGGAAGAGGTTGAAAAGAAGAACCGCGAGATTGCCAGACTCTATGAACTGGGCAACCTGTTCAGTAACTGTGCAAGTTCTCATGAACTGGTCAAATGCGCTGTTGAGCAAATCGTTGACATAATGGAATTGGAAGGCGGACTAATATATTTAATAAATGAAAATAATATCGAAATTAAATGGTCTGTGGGATTGCCGCCAAAATTTGTGGAACTTTTACAAAAGCAATCTCCCAACAGCCCTGCTATACAACAAGTCCTTGACCCTGATAATCCGGTGATGATTTTACCGCTTTCTGCACATATCCCGGGACTGACCGGGTCTGAGCAGGTTAAAGTGGAGGAATCCATAATCACCATACAATTGAGGTCGAAAGGCAATTTGATCGGTATGGTTGACCTGATGGCGTCCCCTTACAGGAATTTGAGTGATGATGAGGTGTTGCTGCTTGAAAAGTTTGGGATGCAGTTTGCAGTTACCTTTAACAATTTCCTGAGGTATGAAGAACTTAAGCAAAAAGTCAATGAGCACAAGTAACCAGGGGGAAGAATCACTGGATAAAAGCGCCACTTCTATTGAACAAAACATGCTTAGTAGCACGTTTTTATCGTCTGCGGGCCATGAACTGCGTTCACCACTTACTTCAATTCTGGGTTTTACCAGTTTGATCTTGAATGGCAAGACCGGTGAAATATCAGATAAACAACGAGAACAACTCACCATAGTCTATGAAAGTGCTCAAGACCTGTTAGATCTTATAAATGATGTAATGGATATTAGCAGGATCGAAGCAGGCAAGAATGAACTTGTCCAGGAGACGTTTTTACTGGATGATGTGGTAAACGAGGTAATATCTAAATTAAAAGACGCAGTAATGGAGAAGGGACTGCAATGCAAGGTGGACATTCCACCAGGCATCCAGGTGTTCCAGGATAAACAAAGGTTTAACCAGGTTTTAACTAACCTTGTCAGCAATTCAATCAAGTTTACGAACTCCGGAATTATTGAAATAACAGGTAATAATGCAGGGAATGAGATCCAGGTTAGTGTTAAGGACTCAGGTATAGGCATTAAAGAAGAAGATATTCCCAGGTTATTTGAACCATTTACACATATATATTCAAAGTTGGAAAGTAAACCAAGAGGTACCGGTCTTGGACTATGCCTGTGTGAGAAAGTTGTTAACCTTATGCAAGGCAGGATATGGGCTGAAAGTGAATTAGGAAAAGGAAGTGTATTTACTTTCAATATACCGGTCGAATTAGGGGAAGTGAAAAGTGAATGACAATTTTAGAGAGTAAGGAAAAAATGAATGGTAGTAAGGTACTGGTGGTAGATGACCTGCCTGCAAATGTTAAACTCATTACAGCCATTCTTAAAAAAGACTACGAAATAATACCGGCTTATAGTGGGGAAGAAGCTATTGAAAAAGTAGAATCAGAGAAACCGGATATTGTGCTGCTGGATGTCATGATGCCGGGAATTGACGGATATGAAGTATGTAAAAGAATAAAACAGGGAGATTCTACCCGTTTTACACCTGTGGTAATGATCACAGCCCTTTCCGATGTAGAGGACAGGATTAAAGCTATAGAGGTGGGTGCTGACGATTTCCTCACAAAACCGATAAACACTCAAGAATTAATTACCCGCACAAGATCCTTGCTGAAGGCAAAACGTTTTCATGACCAGTTGGTTGAAAGCAAAGCAATAATAGAGGCACAGAATGATTTCAGGACTATATTAATTAATCTTCTTCCCTACATTTTTAAAATTATTGATTCAAATAGGAAGACTGAAGTAATTCATCAGATGAGCGAACAGGTAGAATTATTTCTCTGGTCAAAATATATTCAAAAACGGCCGGAAAATATGTTAGAAATGGCCCAGACATTTTGCATCTTAATGAACAAACTGGGAGGGGATTTCTCAATTGATGAAATAAATGATAAAGGTTTTATGTTATCAAATACAAAATGTCCATGGGGTGAAAACAACATAAATCCTATGTTTTGCATGTTAGGAAAGGCTATTTTTACAAGAGTAGGTATCCGGCTCTATAGCGATATTAGTTTTAATATTGAAAAAACCATAGCGGGCGGAGATAGTTATTGTTGTTATAAGATATTATGTATAGGAGATTAATTATAATGGAGCGAATTTCAACCGGTTTGGAAAAATTAGACAGCAAACTTCAGGGAGGATATCCTGAAGGCAAAGGGATTTTAATAACAGGCAACACTGGTTCAGGAAAGACCATATTGGGACTGCACTTGTTGTACCAGGCCTGTAAAAATGGTAAAAACTGTTTGTTCATTGCTACTGAAGAAACGCCAGAAGATATATTGTTACAGGCCGAATCACTTGGACTAAATTTAAGACAATTCTATGAAGATGGGAATTTGGTAATTCAACGTGTGTATGAACAGCGAGTATACGGGGCCATTAGTAGAGTAGAATGGGGCACCAAGAATGATGAATTGTCGACTAACATTATAAAATTGAAAGATATTATTCCTGAGACAAATGATATTGTGGTTATAGACAATATCGGAGTATTTACATCCACTATTTCGTTAGATCAATTCAGGGGTCAATTTGATGCTCTGAATCATGTGGGATCTCATAAGAATTACACTACTATTTATGTTATGGATGAAAGTTCGAATATAAGAACTGAATATACTGCGGCTTATTCTGTTTATGGTGTAATAAAAATGTCAAAAGTGGAAAACCCATATACAAATAAACACGAGAGAATTCTTGAAGTCGTAAAAATGAGAAATACTCAAATCCCGGAAGAACCGATGAAATTTAAGATTCAACCAAATAAGGGAATTGATTTCCTTACAGATTGATATTTTCCAAAACTGCAAAACGACTGATGAGTTTTCCCCTCTTTGTTTCATTCCCACCTGAGGTATAACCTATGCTCTATATCCAATAGGTCAAGTACCCTGCCCACAACAAAATTTATCATCTCGTCCACAGACTGCGGTTTTGGATATAAACCCGGACATGCAGGCAGCACTGCAGCACCGGCCTGCCTGACCTTTACCATATTCTCCAGGTCAATAAGGCTAAGCGGAGTCTCCCTGGGGACAAGCACAAGCCTGCGGTCCTCTTTCAGGCAGATATCGGCTGAGCGTCCTATAAGTGTATCAGAGAAACCGTTTGCAATTCCTGCAAGGGTCTTCATGCTGCAGGGAACCACCACCATTCCGGTGGTCTTATGTGAACCGCTGGCAATGGGTGCAGTGAACTCCTGCTCATTCCATAAGTGGTCTGCCATGGCCTCAACATCGGTAGTTGAATAATCGGTCTCAATCCCGATGATCTGCTTTGCAGGTTCAGACACTACCAGATGAACTGTAATATCTTTATTTTCTTTCAGCACCTCAAGCAGCCGTATGCCGTATATGACACCGGATGCACCTGATATGCCCACTACCAGCTCGTGTTTCATTGTTCACATAAACGAACCGATTACTTGAATAGTTTTTGTATAGTATGGCACTGTTTTGGAATATAGTTATGTAGTGAAATCCAGCTACATCTACAACGCAAACTTGTTAAAACACTATTGCCTCACTCTTTCATGAAAGACTTTGCCAAGCTCCACACATGCCAGCCCGGGTCTCAGATTTCCCGCAGTTCTTTGATACTCATATTGATCGATACTTCGGCAATATCAGCGCTATACTCAGATATCCGTTTCAAACTCTCAATGATCGATCTCATTTCAGTACCTGATATGCATGGATCTGCATTCTTTCTGTTCTTCTCAGCAAGAGAAGCACCGGCATTTACGGCTTTTTTCGAATTTGTAATGACCCTGTTCGCATGTTTCACATCGTTTTGGGCGAGTGATTTAAACGCATCCGTAAAAACATTTCGCACTTGCACCCCCATCTGAAAGACCAGATCGCTCTCATCGATCCCGTGATCCAGTTTGATGATATTCTGTGCCATCAGCTCGGCATGATCGCCGATTCGCTCCATGCTCTTTGTGGCAAGCCGGTATCCAAGGCATTCCCTTGGACATTTGATCCCGATCTTCTCAGAAAGCTGCGGGTCCTCTATTGCTGCTTTGAGCTGGCGTACTGTCAATAAATAGAAACGGTCTACTTCATTATCTCGCTGGATAATATCCGTTGCAAGTTCAAGATCATGGTCACGCAATGTGTGCATGACATCCTCCAGCATCGATGACACAAGCCTGTACATACTCTGCATCGCTTTTTCGAGCGAAAGGTCACGGTAGTTAAGAAGGCTTTGCAGGACCAGTTCATTTCTGGACTCTTCAATGACCTCAAGACCGATCAACCTCTGGCGTGCAGCGTCCTTGATAAACTTCCTGTCAGATGCACTGAATCCTTTACGTGAGACCAGTTTTATAATGTCATATCCGACAAGGTAGTGTCCAACAAGACACCTGAAGTTATCCTCTGGATCATCACCCTGGAAGAGTTCAATGGTTGCTTTATAAAGCCGCTCCTCAACCTTCGGCTCTGATGATATCAGGAGTGTCCGGTCCGGCTGCGGTGACAGTGTTACCGTATCTCCGGCTGACAGCCCGATTTCCCGCACCCACTTGATGGGTAATGAGACGATGAATGTAGAGCCGCCTGTTAGTTGTATCTTTCTTTTTTCTGGTGTGATAGCAATTCCACCTATATAGAATAGTGATATTACATATAGTTGGTAATGAAATATATAAATTTGTTGGAAAAGGTTGTTGATAGATCGTCAGGCAGACGGCAGATCGACATATCATTATGTGAATCAGTAATGTGATTCCTAAATAATGAAGTTTCCACACGGTGTTAAGGTGAACCTTCAAGTTCAAAACAATTTTATAAAATCCTCTGGAGAAAGTCCGGCTTGCCTGATTATAGATTTTAGAGTGCCGATTGGTATTTCGTTATAATTTGGAATTATGACAGTGAATGTTTCGTTGTCATTCTTCCTTTTCATTTTTATATGGCTCCCCTTTTGAGAAACAACTTGAAAGCCAATACTGTTCAGGGCTTTTATTGTCTCATGCGCTGATAAGGATGGGAAGTTTTGTCACGGGAAACCTCAAAAGTAGTTAAAAAAGAAGTTGTTTGTGGTACCGATACATCTTCATCTTCCAAATATAGTTCCACGGCTTCTTTTAAGTTTGCAACGGCTTCTTCAACAGTTTTCCCCTGACTTGCAATGTCTATATCAGGACACCACGATACATACCAGTCATTTTCTTTGTGAACTATGGCAGAAAATTTTTGTGTTTGTTTCATGTTAAAAAGGATGAAAAGTATGTATTAAAACATTTTTGGTACGCGCACTTGGAAATGTGCGTAAACCAATGACCAGGATAAGAGCAGAATAGTTTAATTTTCGAAACATATTTATTTCTGAGAATTCCTGTTTCGAATTTTTTGTGATCCCACCATGGATTTAATTTTACCAGTGTTTCTAATATTTCGTCCATATTTTTTCACAGGAATATGTTTGATTATATTCCTATATAAATTAACTTTTCATTTGAATATATTCAAACTAAAATGAGGGGAGAAGAGATGATCAATTCAGCTTCACCCTGTCACCTGTTACCATATACACCACACTCTCACAGATATTGGTGGCATGATCCCCTATCCGCTCAAGGTAACGCGCCACAAACGTCAGGTGTGATGCATTGGCAATCCTTCTCGGATCCTCGACCATCAACGTAATCAACTCCCGCCTGACCTGGTCAAACAGTGCATCGATCTCATCATCACATTTTGCAGTCTCGTATGCCAGATCAGGGTTCGACCCACAAAAGGCCTGCAGTACACTGTCCAACATTTTGCATGCTATGCGGGCCATCCTGGGAATATCGATCAGGGGTTTGATATGATTCTCATCCCCTATCGCAACTGCGATCTTTGCAATATCCACTGCAAGATCGCTCATCCGCTCAAGGTCAAGATTGATCTTGATTACAGATCCTATCATCCGCAGATCCCTGGCCATTGGCTGCTGGAGTGCAAGAAGCCTCATACACTTGATCTCGATCTTAGCAGAATGATCATCTATTTCAGCATCGCCTTTTATTACAGCCTCTGCCTGTTCGACATTGTGGTCACACAGTGCCTCGACCGAATTTTTGATAGATGTGCCTACAAGTTCACCGAGTCTTAGGACCATCTGCTGTACTTTTGCAAGTTCCTCATGGTATTGTTCCCGAACCATTATATCCCTCCACTTCTCCTTTTCTATCTCTAGTTCTCCTTTTCTTAGTGTATAAAAAGTATAACTCGATCTACTTTTCATGTCTCAAGATCGTCGTGCGCTTGATCATCCGAACCGTCCTGTAATATAATTCTCTGTACTCTTTTCGACAGGACGTTCAAATATCTGTTTTGTCTCCCCGAACTCGATCATCTCACCGAGCAGGAAAAACGCAGTGTGATCAGATACCCTGGCAGCCTGCTGCATATTATGCGTCACGATGATGATCGTATAATCGTGTTTTAGCTCATTGATCAGGTCCTCGATCCTGGCTGTTGATATCGGGTCAAGTGCACTGCACGGTTCATCGAACAGTATTACATCCGGTTTAACTGCAAGTGTTCGTGCGATACAGAGCCGCTGTTGCTGTCCCCCGCTCAGGTCAAGTGCTGGTTTGTCCAGAATGCCGCCCACCTCATCCCAGAGTGCAGCAGCCTTAAGACTATCCTCGACCACCTCATCCAGTTCGCGTTTTGCCTGCGTCCCGTGGATGCGCGGTCCGTATGCGATGTTGTCATAGATGGACATCGGGAACGGGTTTGGCTTCTGGAAGACCATCCCTATTTTCTTCCTCAGTACAACAACATCCACATCCTTTTCGTTGATGTTCCTGCCCTCAAACAGCACCTTACCGGTGATACGGCATCCCTTTATGAGGTCATTCATTCGGTTAATGCACCGGATGAATGTGGATTTACCACATCCGGACGGACCGATCAGGGCAGTAACCCTGTTCTTTTCTATCGTAATCGAAACATCTTTCAAAGCCTGTGCACTGCCGTACCAGAGGTTCAGGTTGCGGCTTTCGATCTCAATGTCTTCTGCTCCCATTGATTTTATCTCCTTATCCTGTCTCCATTTATCATCCAAAATTATACATTTCGTATCAATGCCGTAACCCAGACCTGGCCTGGAAGTAACGCTGGATCGTAACAGCAGTCAAATTGATCGTAAGCACCATCCCGAGCAGTACCGCCGCACTGCCGTACGCCATTTCATCTGATATACCCTCAGATGCAAGGATATACAGGTGGTACGGCAGCGCACGCACAGGCTCGAATATCGATTCCGGCAAAAGTAGCGAGGATCCGGCTGTATACATGATCACAGCAGTTTCGCCGATCGCTTTTCCGGTCCCGAGTATAACCCCTGTTGTGATGCCGGGAAGGGCATTTGGAATTACGACCTGCCGGATGGTCTGCCATTTCGTAGCTCCGAGCGCAAGACTGCCTTCCTTTAGATCACCTGGTACTGTTTTTATCGCCTCTTCTGATGCCCTGACCGTCCAGGGCAGTATCATGAACATCAACGCAAGCCCGCCAGAGAGGATCGAAAAACCGAACCCGAGATATACCACAAGGAATGCGTATCCGAAAAGCCCTATAACAATTGACGGGATCCCTGCAAGACATTCCACACCGAATGTGATGATGTGTGTTACAGCATTATCAGGTGCATACTCGGTAAGGTATACCGCAGCCCCGACACCAACCGGGCCTGCAGTCAATATCGCAACCGCAACAAGGCAGAGCGTTCCGGTAATAGCAGGAAAGATACCCCCTTCTGCCCCGCTCATGCGCGGCGAATCTAAAATGAACGAAATATCTATCACTCCGATCCCGCGATAAGCAATCGTGCCGATAATATACACCAGGATCAGTACTGTTGCGGCAGCTGATGCCCATAATAGCAAACCGGCTGCCCTGTCAGCAGTATCAGGTGTAAATATCCTGCCGCGTACTACTGCGTTCATCGTCCTGCCTCCATCTTTGACTTCAGTACACGGTGTGAGATCGCATTTAAGATGGCAACCATCACAAAGAGCACGATACCTGTTGCAAAGAGCGCCTGCCTGTGGTTGCCAGGAGCTGCATAGTTCATCTCGATCACGATATTCGCGGTCATGGTACGCACAGGATCGAGCACATTGTAGAGCGGTTCAGGTAGAATCGGGGAATTTCCTGCGACCATCAATACTGCCATGGTCTCGCCGATGGAATTTCCCATGCCAAGTATTACTGCTGCTACGATCCCGGACCTTGCAGCCGGCAGGATCACATTCCTGATCGTGTGCCAGCGTGTGGCGCCAAGTGCCTGGGATGCCTGCTTGTATGTTTCCGGTACCGCAGTGATGGCATCTGCTGATATGCTGATGATATGGGGAAGCGCCATGATCGCAAGTATCACAGAGCCGGCAAGGATGCTGAAGCCGAATCCTCCGGCGCTGTCTCTGATCAACGGTACCAGCAGGACAAGTCCGAAGAATCCGAGCACAACCGAAGGGACGCCGACAAGCAGTTCGATGCCGCGCCTGATCACTATCTGCGCCCATAGGGGTGCGATCTCGACCAGATAGACCGCACAGCCAATCCCAAGCGGAACAGCAAGGACCAGTGAGCCGGCTGCAATATAGACAGATCCCACGATCATCGGAAATATCCCGTATGAGGGTTCGCCGTTAATTGCGATCGGATTCCATTCCATCCCGAGACAGAAGGTGTGTATCCCGTACTCCAGGATAAACGGCGCACCTTCCTTGAGCAGGAACACCATGATCAGCAGTACAATTATAACCGCTGTGGCTGCTGATGCGAATAGGAGCGCCTCGATCATCTGTTCACGGGTTTGTCTGGTCATGCCACCTCATAATGATGCAAAATATTCCTTGCTCGAAACAAAATCGGGTAACGTCTTCATCTCGAACACATACGTGCTGCAGTGTCCATTGCAATTCGAAAGGCAGCGATCGAGTTCTTTGACAAATCCACTGCTAAGATTAAGAGAACCCTTGCCGAGCGCAAGATGTTCATCAAATGCACCGTTATTATCATGCAGATGCACAGCATTGATACGGTTCCCTAAAAGTTCAGTAAAACGTACAGGCGGTATATCCGAATGGTGAGCATGACCGATATCAAAGGTCGCACCAAAACCAGGATACCGGTTCAGGATATCCCTGACCTGTTCAGGCTGCATACCAAATTTAATAATATTCTTCTCAAAACTGTCGTTCTCCACATACAGTCCGGTATCCAGCGTCTCATAAGCCGCTGCGATCTCATCCAGCGATCTTGTCCGGTTCTCTTGTGCCTTTCTGATGACTGTTTCATGGTATACCCCGGGAACGTGTCCTGTGTGTATATTCACCCACCCGGAACCTGCCTCCTGGAGGTATTCACCCATCTCGATTATCTGGGACACACATGACATCCTGACCTTTTCATTCACACTCGCAATGTTAAACTCACGGTGTGGAGCGTGGTATGAGATCGTAAGGTCGTATTCGGAGAGGGTTCTTTCCAGTTCGGCAGGTTTTACTTCTCCATAGACATGATCGTTGTCCTTCCTGATCTCTATATGATCAAATCCGTTGGAATGAAGGAAATCCAGGAACTGGAGGGTATTTTTCCCGAAACGAAGATCCAGTGCCGCACCTATTCTGGTCATACCGCACCACCTCCGGCATAGACAACCTCTCCGCTAACGATCGTACGTGCCACCACGGGAATGCCCATCTGTTCGGTCACCACCAGTATATCTGCACGTTTTCCGATCTCGATCGACCCGGTCGCATAATCCATACCCACTGCTTTAGCAGGATTGAGCGTGACCATTTTCACAGCATCAGGCAGGGTCAGGATTCCATGCTTCCACAGAATAAAGGGGGAGTAGAGCATGGATGCCGGATTGTAATCAGAGCACAGGACATCGACCAGACCGGCAGTCACCGCCTGAACGGAACTGAGATTGCCCGATGTTGACCTGCCGAGCACAACATTCGGGGCGCTCATACAGATGGTCATGCCGAGTTCACGGCTCCTGTTTGCTGCGTCAAGTGTTACCGGGAACTCAGAGATGCGCGCGCCGATGCTGTGCACCAGTTCCACCTTCTGCGAACTATCGTCGTCATGCGATGCGATCGATATCCATTTTGCCAGTGCTTTTCGGGCAACCTCCCGCATGTTTTGCACCTTTGTATTCGCATAACCCGGTTTTTTCCTGATTATTCCATCGATTTCGGCATCGCTTAATCCATATACCCTCTTATAGTACTCCCTGTATTGTTCCGGATCTGAAAACTGTCCCTGTCCGGGGGTGTGATCAATCAATGATACAAGTTTGACGAGCGGACTTTCCATCACCTCAAGCACATCTTCAAGATCAGTGCTGATCTCGCACCTGACATGCAAAAAATGATGCGTCTGGAGCCCGTACCTGCAGTGTGCTATCGTTTTTGCGATCTCTTTTGAAAAACCCACGTGACGCCCCTTTAATTCATCCTCAAAGTATGCGATCGCATGTAATTTTGTAGTAATGCCGTATACTGCGTTGCTTCTGTCAAGCTGCAGCAGCGCAATGTCTGCCGGAAATTGTGATGAAGGTCGTGGTGATATGGCAGTTTCCATTTCATCACCGTGAATATCAATGATACCGGGCATCACATACCCGCCTTTTGCATCGATCACATTGCCGGATGTATCTGGTAAAGTATCCCGGATATCTATGATCCTACCGTCTTCGATCCCCACACATCCTTTTTCGATAACACCATCCGGTGTTATTATCTGTCCGTTTATTATACCAAGTTTCATATCACTCACCCAAACCTCATATCAATCACCTGTACTACTACCAGGGATATCCTCTGGCGTTTTGGTTCCAACCATCCGGTTGTTATTCATCACCACAACCCGGTCAGCCACCTGCCGTACCACTGATAAGATCATGAAATATGCCAATCATCGTGGTCTTGCGTTCTACCTCCCTTAGCATCTTGACCACGACCGCGGTTGATTCCGGGTTAAGCACAGATGTGGGTTCGTCCGGCAGCAGCAGGTTCGCAGATGCAATCAGTGTTCTTGCGATATTCACACCTTGCATCCTCAGATTTCATTTTCAGTTTTATTTTTCTCCATAATTGAATCAATGATCAACGTCCGTTCCCCTGCAGGGAGCACCCGGTAGATCCGAATATGCTTCCCTGTATCACCAGTGTCCCCTTTCCCTGCATTTTCAATCTCGATGAAGTTGTAGCACTGGGTCGTTCGTGCCTTGATCTTGTTCGAGCATGCTGTTCCTGCATTCACAACATACATCTCATTCAGTTTCCAGACCCAGGGTACGTGCCTGTGCCCGCAAAGTACAATATCCACACCGCACCTGTCAAGCAGTTCAAGCACATCCCCCGAATCCACAGGTATCTCCTCTTCCCGCCCTGTCATTGGCACAGGGATCAGGTGGTGGTGGAGTGCAAAAACCCTGAGATCAGGCTCTTTAAGATCAAAATTCTCAGCGATCCAGCCGTACATCTCCCTGCCGATATGCCCGTCATCTATGTCTGGCTGGGATGAATCCACTCCCACGACAGTGACCCCATCAAGAGAACAGCATGAGAACCGCGCTTTGAAGAGATCTTCGAACAACAGGTAACCGACATTCCTGGAGTCGTGGTTTCCAGGAACCACCACCTTATTTCTACACTCGAACCGGTCTATCCAATCTTTTGCCTCCATGTACTCCTGAAAAGAGCCGTTCTGTGTCAGGTCCCCTGTGATCACCAGGATATCAGGTGATATCTCATTGACGCCCTGCACCACAGATTCTGCCACATCACTGAGAAAATGGGCTCTGCTTATATGAAGGTCTGAAAGATGCACGATCCGTGTCATTCTATACTCCAGCGGTGTCGTAAGCCATGGATCAGTTCACAGGTATGAAGTGCACATCTTCTACGATCTTCTGTCCATCATACCCGAGCACAAAGTCAAGAAATGCCTGCTCACTGCTGTCAGGGTTGCCGTTAGTGATCATCCAGAGTGCGCGTGAGATAGCATAGCTGCCATCCACAACGCTTTCCTCAGAAGGCATGATTCCATCGAGCCTGACTGCTTTGACTTCATCGTTGACGTATCCGAGCGAGATAAATCCGATAGCCTGAGCACTTCCGGCAACAGTTGCCCGTGTCTTGCCATTCGAGTCCTGGATGATCGCATGGTCTGTGATCTCAGCTTTAATAGGTTTCATAACTGCCTGCTCGAAGCAATCCCGTGTCCCTGACCCCTCTTCACGTGTGACCACCATGATCCCGGAATCTGTGCCTCCAACATCCTTCCAGTTTATGATCGTACCTGTGTAGATGCCCTGTAGCTGTTCCATTGTAAGATCAGTGACAGGATTTGACGGGTGCACTATGACTGCAACGCCGTCCTTTGCAACGGCATGTGTCACAAGATCAGGATGTGCATCCGTTTCACTTGATTTCAGGTCGCGGGATGCGCAGCCGATATCCACGGTTCCATCCGCTACAGCTTGTACTCCGTGTGATGAGCCCCCACCTGATACAAAGATCCGGCTGCCCGGGTGATTTTCCATAAAGACGCGTGCACATTCCTCGGCAACCGGCAGAACCGTTGTCGAGCCTGCAATCTGCAGTTTTGCATCTGCGAGTGTGTCGTCTGTGAGTGTGTTATCTGTTCCGGCAGTATTGTCTGTATTGTCAATACAACCAGACATGAGCAGTGACATCGAGATTACTGCAAGCATTAGTATTAATATATTTGTTCTTTTTAATGATTTAATTAACATTATTTTTTTCATGTCAACTATCACCGATTATGAATAAACAGAACGATATATATAGATTATCCCAATAAATATATAGAACCTATATGCCATACATAGTTAGCATATATAATAAATAGTTGCGGCTGTTAAATCACGTCTGCATGAAAAAACGGTCTGACATAATTGAAGGGAACCTACGCAACACGGTTTCCGCAATGCGGGCAGGTTATAAATAATTCTTCATGCTCCAATCGAAATGAGGATTTTGTGCATTGTAACACACAAAATCTTATATATTCATGTGTTATAATACAAACTATGCTAAAAGATGCCATCATAGCAGTTCTTTCAAGATGGAACTTCTGGACCAATATCCCTGAAACAGGCAAAGAGAGATCGCAGCTTCAGCAGGCTTTGAAATACCTTGGATCAAAAGCAAACAAGGTCGTTGTGATCTCCGGTGTTAGGAGGTCTGGAAAAACAGTTCTCACACGGCAGGTCGTGAAGAGGCTCATCGAAGAAGGACACGATGAAAAAAGTACACTCATCATAAACTTTGAGGACCCCTCATTTTCAGAAGAGTTCGATCTGAAACATCTTCAGAGTACCTACGAAGCATACCTTGAGATCATGCAGCCGTCGATGCAGCCTGTGGTGATACTGGATGAGATACAGGAGATCCCAAAATGGGAAAAGTTCGTCCGGAGCTTGCAGGAAAGGAACGAAGCCCGCATCATAGTCACAGGTTCCTCATCTGCCCTAATGAGTGGTGAATTTTCAACGGTACTTACTGGCAGAACACTTGAGATAAACATGTACCCCTTATCTTTCAGGGAGTTCCTGGACTTCTCAGGCATGGAACTGGGAACACCTTCTGATATAATTCTCCAAAAGGATGAGATCATAAGAAACCTGAAAGGATACGAGGAGTCCGGCGGTTTTCCTGAGGTTGTGATAGAGACAAGCAGTGAACTGAAATTTTTAATTCTCAGGAAGATATACGAGGACATATTATACAAGGATATAGTAAAGAGATGGTCGGTCAGGAGCATCGATAAATTGGAATTCCTTGGTACATATTACCTGACCAACATCTCGTCACCTATCACATTCAATAGGATCTCAAAATTCATAAAGATGCCAGTTAAGACCGTTGAGACTTATTCCAAATACCTTGAAGCTTCAAACCTGGTATTTTTCATAAAACGGTTCTCGTTTTCCCTTAAGGAACAGGAGAACTCCCCGAGAAAAGTATATTCAATTGACACAGGCCTTGCAAATTCGATAGGGTTCAGGTTCCAGGCGAACTACGGGAAGTTCATTGAAAATACAGTGGCTGCACAGTTGCTGCGCAAAAGATCGGATAATCCTTTCATTGATGTTTATTACTGGAAAGACTACCAGCATTGGGAAGTTGATTTCGTTGTGAAGGAAGGATTGGGTGTCAGGCAGTTGATCCAGGTATGCTACGACATTGACAATTTTAACACAAAAGAACGGGAATTAAAAGCGATTCTGAAAGCATCAAAGGAACTTGAATGCGATAACCTGCTTGTGATCACATGGGATCACGAAGGCGAGGAAGATCTTAAAGGTAAGAAGATCGAGTTTGTACCGCTGTGGAAGTGGCTGCTGGGTCAGGAAAGACACTGATCAGGAATATGGCGCGCAGAACCACACCTTTGTGTACGATGCGCTCTGGCGCGCTGGCCGGATGGATCTGGTCAGGGAGGTGGGGAAGTGTTTGATCGGGAGGCGGGGGCGGTAGGTGAGTTTGAAGTGGTGATAATCATCCACTAAACACTGCTTAAGTTTGCTTACTATCTTTTGTATATTTTCCGCCTGTGACCTACAACCCTTATAAGAATCCTGTGTGGGTTGTAATCAACATCACATAAAACACGATAGTCACCAACTCGAATTCTAAATCCATATTGATGATCCTTTAGCACTTCGAGCTCGAAACCTGTCTCCCCTACCAACCTTACTTTTTTCACAATACGAGAGGATACATCTGATGGCAACTTCCGTAATTGCGAAATTGCTTTTGGGTCCCACAGAATCTCAAAGGTCACAAGAATTCCTTTTCAACTTCTTCCTGGGTCAGCATCTCAAAAATTGGTGTTTTGCGGGAGTCATCTATCTGTTTTTTTATTTTCTCTGAGAGTTCCATTTTGTCTTCTTCAAAATATGATACTACCCCGCCAAACTCTCTTTTGAGCGATAATATATCTTCATGAATTGTTTCAAGTGTTACGGTCATGCTTAATACACCTTCTGATTTTTCGAACTAAACCTTGATTTGTATATGGATGGCTCAACATATATATTATTTCTTGCAGAGGGAGTTGGTCGGGAATGCGGGGAAGTGTTTGATCGGGAGGCGGGAGCGATAGGGGTTGGTGGTGTGTTCGCGGCATTGGTTGTGATGTGGCGGGTTTTATCCGGTAGTCAAACGTTGCGACGGCACACCCAACCGCAGCAGAGCTGCGGGGTATAACGAATCAGATAAAACGGTTTGTTGCTTTGAATCCTGTTTAATGGTTATTATCAGAGAACTTGTAAAATATGAAATTATTTTCGTTCCTTTAATGTTGGTAGCCCTTGCACATTAATCCAGTCATACTCCACACCATCCTCCAAGTTAAACACCGCCATTATTGGGTCGTGTCCCCCACCCCATGTCAACCATTTCACCATTTCATTTACGGCGTTTGTAGTATCATTTACCCAAATTTCGTAACATCCGTTTTGCCGCAAGATTAGAAAACAGTGTAAATACGAATATTACAATACCCACCCACACAATAATACTTCCAACTTCCTCAAAACGCGCCAGCGTGAGCAGCAACCCACTGCCAAGAATTATGAGGTTTACTTTGGTCAACTTCCTGTTTCGAACAAGTATGGCAATATATTTCTGTCTCTCAATCATATTTTCCTTTTTATCAGCCTTCATAAAGGTCACATCCTGTTAATTTACTTCAATTAGTTCATCAGCTGCTTTTTTCAATCTGTTCATGACCGCAGCTCCAATCCCGTCAATCCCAATCGAACCGTCTGCTATGATCACATCAACATCTTCCAGATCCAGATATCTCAGACCAGCAAAAAGATTGCTGGCAATTTCATAGGCATCATACCTGCTTCCAAGCAAGAACACACCATCTGCCAACAGATATTCAGCCATCTCTTCAGTCCCGGCAGTCTCATCGGTCACCAGCAGCCCCACCCGGATATTCCGGTCCCGGTACTCCCTGGCCAGTTCACTTATCTTATCCACAACAGCACTGCTGTTACCACTTACCAGTACCAATCTGGTCTCTGGCGAATAATGGGTATATTTCAGGCCGGGCGACCTGACAGCCTCACCTGCACCTGCTTGCCTGTCAGTATAACCAACAAGCACCTTACCCACATATTCCCTTATCTCGTCAATACTAACCCTGCCCGGTCTTAACAGCACAGGAATTTCCGGGGTCATGTCCACCACCGTAGATTCCACACCCACACGCACGGCCCCGCCATCGATCACCACATCAATCCTGCCCGAAAGGTCAGCAATAACATGCTCTGCCGTGGTTGGGCTGGGCCTGCCTGAGATGTTGGCACTGGGTGCGGCAATGGGCGTACCAGCCTCTTTTATCAATCCCAGGGCTATGGGATTATCAGGCATCCTGACCGCCACTGTATCCAGTCCGCAAGTGATGACATCAGGCACAATATCCTTACGTTTGAATATCAGGGTAAGGGGGCCGGGCCAGAATGCATCCATCAAGACGTGGGCGCAATCTGGTACTTCCATGGCAACCATACCAACCTGTTCTTGGTCCGCAATGTGTACGATAAGGGGATTATCCAGGGGCCGTCCCTTTGCCTTGAAAATCTTGCGAACCGCATCCGGGTTCAATGCATCTGCACCCAGGCCGTATACGGTCTCAGTGGGAAACGCAACTGTGCCGCCCTTTTTAATGAATTGGGCGGCTGTTTTGATAACCTCTTCCAGGTTGCCGGTGCCTATCTTAAAGACCTGTGTGCTGCTTTTCATTATCTTGTAAGAAGTAAATTCAATTACCCTGTTACCCCCATTTATCCAGTGCTGCTTTCAATTCAGTATGGGTTTTTGCATATTCCTCAAGTGATATACCATCAAGTGATGCATCAACAGCCTGCCTGCATGCCATTGCGCCCGATACTGTCCCCATTGGATGGGCATGTATCCCGCCGCCGAACTGCATGATAACATCTTTACCGAAAATCTCTGTCAGCTCTGGCACCATAGTAGGTTCCAGCCCGCCCGAGGCAACAGGGAACACAGGCGCAATCCTGCCCCAGTCCTGCTCCAGCATGTGTAAATCGTGGTTTTCAGGGACCTGTTCCAGTACGCATTCATCCCTTAAGGCCAGTACTTCGTCCCTTTCCCCGTGCATTTTTCCCACCACTGTGCCTATGTGCAGCTGGTCAAGTCCGATAAGGCGTATCAGTTTTGCTATCACCAGCATACTGACACCGTGCCTGGGATTGCGGGTGAGTGCCGAATGCATGCACCGGTGCGCATGGAGTACCAGGTTAAGGTCTTCATTGTTCTCCCTCAGGGACTGGAGTGCACTCCATCCCACAGTAATAATATCGACCATGGCATATTCGCCGCCCAGGTCTTTGAGAATCCCAGCCCGTTTTAACATCTCTTCACATGTTGGTGCGGTGATGTTACACATATACATTTTACGCTCGCCGGTTTTTGCCTCTGCCCGGTCTCGTACCTTCAATGTGAGTTCAGCCCTCTTAGCGAACCTGTTGAACTTCTGGTCAGTCAGGTTCTCATCATCCTTCACAATATCGCAGCCACCTGCAAAGGCATTATATGCCACTTCTGCATGTTTCTCTGATGTCAGTCCTACCTTTGGCTTGACAATGGTCCCAACCAGTGGTCTGTCCGTTACTCCCAGCAGGTCCTTTACCCCATGCATCCCGTACTTAGGCCCCCGGAAAGCCTGGACGACATCGTCCGGGAACGTAATATCCATAAGGCGGAGATTATCCAGTAGTTTCATACTGAATATGTTCCCTGCTATAGCGCTCAGGATCTGCGGTACCGAATTTATCTCAAACAGGTCCTGCGTGTATGCAACCCTAACAGTCTGCTGTTTTTCATCAACAAATATAACATGGGGTTTAAGTTCTTCAGCCAGCTGCGGACTTAGTGTGGAAATGTCGCTCCATGTGTCAATTGAACTCTCACCTGCCATGTGGGTGCAGGCATTTTCAAAGCCCACGCCCTGTGCCGGTTCGATGTGGTATTCGCAGACAAGATCCCGTTTCGTAGGTTTGTATCCAAGGTCGATGTAATCTTTTAGCATGTGATCTGCTCCCAAATAAATCAGGTATTAGTTAATGCCTGCCTTCTAAAATAAGGTTTGTGAATCCTGCAATGACTGCTCTGCCAGTTCCATTCTATGGGCTGCCAGCTTCTCCTCCAGTTCCTTATCCCCTGTGGCAATTATCTGTGCAGCCAGTATGGCAGCATTCTCGCCCCGTCCTATCCCCACGCATGCAACCGGGATGCCCGCGGGCATCTGGGCGATGGACAGAAGAGCATCCATTCCATCTAATGCAGCTTTTACCGGGACCCCGATAACCGGCCTTGTTGTGTGGGCTGCCACCACACCCGGGAGGTGGGCAGCCAGTCCTGCAATGGCGATAAAGACCTTTACACCGGATTCATGGGATGTGTTGATTATTTCAACGACCCTTGCAGGTGTCCTGTGCGCCGATGCCACTGCAATGGTATATTCGATACCGGATCTATCAAATATCTCGATGGTTTTTTCTGAAATATCCCGATCTGATTTGCTTCCAAGTAACACAGCTACGTCAGTCGTCATGTATAACCTCTTACGTACCTAGTAATATGAGAATATATGACAAGTTATTTAAACTTTGACATATTTTTTAACCAAAAAAAGAGGTGTGAGTATGGATTGTCCGGTATGTGAATCACCTATGAAAGAGATAGAACGATATGGTGGAGATATAGAAATATGCCCTGAATGCAAGGGAGTCTGGCGTATGTTGAATTATTTAAACGTATCCAAAATAGTTATATCTTAAATATTATATGAACTCTAAACAATTACAGGGAAATCACGATGGAAAAAATAACAAAAAGCGCTATTGACGATCTACTTAAGTGGGTCATCAGCGTTGACCGACGTCTTGTGTTAATGGAGACCATGAAAGGTCATACTGTGGTCAAAGCATCCGATATTGCCCATGAGACCAACAGGTCCACGCAGAACATCAGCCATGCTCTCAAGGAACTTGAGGATAAGGGTTTGATCGAGTGTTTAACCCCTGAGAAAACAACATGGAAAAAGTTTATTTTAACAGATATGGGAAAGGAAATTTTGACACAATTGGATGAAACATATTTTTAATAACATGTAATTTGTAAAATTATGTCGTCCTACTCCGTCGGACTACGCATGCTTGCGGACCGTTGTGCGACATATTGCCGAAGGATTGAGTATAGATGAAAGTGTTGTTTGTTACGGATCTGCACGGAAGCAAATGGAAATATGACCGGCTGTTCGAAGCAGCAAAAGAGTTCCAGGCAGATGTGGTCATCAATGGCGGTGACATGCTGCCAAAGAATAATGGACTGTTCAGGCAGGACGAATTCATTGCTGACTACCTTGACAACCACTTTGCACGATTCAATTCTGCCGGGATATATTATCTCTGCTATCCGGGAAACGATGATCTCAGGATATTTGATAAACAGTTTGAGGAAACCTGTAATAAGTATCCCTTCGTAGTCTGCCTGGCGCAACGCAAATTTGAGGTCGGAGGTTATGAATTCGTAGGAATGAATCTGGTAGTTGATTATCCGTTCCGGCTCAAGGACAGATGCAGGATGGATACTGATGACTATACGTTTCAGGAGCAGTTCGGAACAGGATTGTTATCCACACCGGATGGATGGCAGGAAATAGATGACTGGTTTGCCCATGTAAAAACGCTTCCGACCATAGAGGAGGAAATTGACAGGCTGGTACGACCCAGGGATATGGCAAAAAGTGTTTATGTGCTCCACATGCCCCCGTCCGGGCTGGGTTTGGATAAATGCTCTTACGGGGCAGAAGTAGGGTCAAAGGCGATTTATAACTTTTTGAACAAATACCAGCCAAAGCTCTCGCTCCACGGTCACATCCATGAATCTCCTGAAGTCACAGGCCGGTGGTATGCAGAACTCGGCAGGACGATATGCATCCAGCCCGGTCAACTTGATGAGTTTACTTATGTTACGATTGACCTGTCTACAATGAAATTTGACAGGGTCAAGGAGCAATGTACCACATAACAGCGTTCATGATCTGCCAGTTCATCCGTTTGCTCAAGGGTCTCCATGTATGAACCCACAGACATGAAACTATCCGGTTTTGCTAGTGGAAATGCATCATAGAATTTGGGAGGTTCACAAATATCGTCAGATCATCTTTGTCATATCCATCTATCATTTCATGAATATATTCGTATCCACTTCAAAAAGCATGGTATTTTGACCGGATTTACAGGATTTACAGGATGTTGACGTTGCGGTATATCCTGTCGATCCTGTTAATCCTGTCTAATAATTTTTAAATCACCCTTAAATTTGAAGTGGATACATATATTCGTCTGTTACCTCACCCATCATACTTCCTCTGCAAGTTTTCTATAATCTTTTGCAAGGTTTATGTTGGTTTTAACAACCCCTTTTTTAAATTCAGCAAGATCCTGCGTTATATCCATAAGACCTCCTGTATCTTCCTGTTTTGTGATCGTCTCCCCATCCTGCACCACCTTGCCGGGGGGAATTTCAACCCCCCGGACAGTAGCATTGTGGAGGACTAACGTGTCATTCCCAATAATGCAGTCAAATACAACAGCCCCGAATCCGATAAAGCACCCCTCACTTATCCGGCAGGGTCCGTGCACAATACAACCATGGGCAAGGGACGTGCTGCTGCCTATCATCACTTCAGAATTAGAAAGAGCATGGATCACCACATTGTCCTGTACATTGCTGCCGCTCCCGATAACAATTGAAGAGCCCGGCTCATCTGCCCTGATAACCGCATTCGGAGCCACGAATACATCATCTGCAATGGTTACGTCCCCCACTATCACCGCGGTTTCAGATATCCAGGCGGTTTCACTTATCCTGGGCTGCTGTTTCTGTGGATTTTGTATCAATATTCAGATCACCTCATATTCCTGCAGCGGCTTTACAACGAAACTTTCCTTAGCAGTTTTGACCACTGCTGCGGTCGCTGCCTTTAAGCCGGCAAGTGTTGTGATATACGGGATATCCGTATACTTCGTCAACTGCGCCGAAACCGCTGCCACGTATTACGGTGCTATCTTCAGGCACCAGTATTGCTTTTTTCATAGTATATCAAGTACAACTTGATGTACTCAAGAAAATCCGACCGAAGGGAGGATTTTGTTCTGATCATCCCGGTTATTGTCTTAATTGCTTATTTTGACCTGTCCTGTATTAACAGCAATATTTCCTCATCCGGGTTGGAACTGTGGTTTTGGTATAGCAAATGCCATTGGATCATGACCTACAGAATCCTGTGCAATGAGATGATATGATAAATTATGACAAGTTATTTAAACATGTTGGCTTATTATGAGAACCACATCCAATCAAAACATAAGGTGTAAAACATGTTAAAAGCCGGAAGTTTCACAGTAGCAGAACTGGAAAATGTGCATATCACCATAAGCAAAGATCGAGGGTCCTGCTTACATCCAGATCCATGCACCATGCTGTACGGGATGGAAATTCGAAACCTCTAAGACTGTTGAGGTTGGAAGACTGGCTGTGGAGACTGCACTCTGGCCGATGTATGAGATGGTTGACGGAATGATCGGGAAGGTGAAGAAGATCAGGGATCGCAAACCTGTGGAAGAATATCTGAGGATGCAGGGCAGGTTCAAGCACCTGTTCACCATGGAGGGCGGCGAGGATGAGATCGCCAGGATTCAGGCTATCGCAGACTGGAATGCAGAACACTTCGGGCTTGAATAATTAAAAGAAGTGCCCCGGATATTACAAATCTATTGGATCATCATAACATAAAAAGGATAACACAATGACGCAGGTAAAAATAACAGACACCACTTTAAGGGATGCACACCAGTCCCTCATCGCGACCAGGATGCGAACGCGGGACATGCTCCCAATAGCTGAAAAGCTTGATGAGGCGGGTTTTTTCTCTCTTGAGGTATGGGGCGGCGCCACCTTTGATTCCTGCATCCGGTATCTGAACGAGGACCCCTGGGAGCGGTTACGAAGTTTGAAGGAAATTATCAAGGATACACCCCTCCAGATGCTTCTCAGGGGCCAGAACCTGGTAGGATACCGGCATTATGCCGATGACGTTGTGGTCAAATTTGTGGAAAAGGCAGCCGAGAACGGTATCGGTGTCTTCAGGATATTTGATGCGGTCAATGATATCAGGAACATGGAGGTATCCATTAGAACCGCAAAGAAATGCGGGGCGCATGTGCAGGGTACCATCAGCTATACCACCAGCCCTGTACACACTACCGAAAGCTTTGTGGAATTTGCCCATGAACTGGCATCACTGGAATGTGATTCCCTGTGTATCAAGGACATGGCCGGTCTTATTGCACCCAAGGATGCCTATACTCTTATCAGATCCTTGAAAAAAGAAGTAGGGCTGCCTGTTGACCTGCATTCCCACAGTACCAGCGGCATGGCCCTTATGAGCTATATGGCGGCCTGCAAGGCAGGCGTGGATATCCTTGATACAGCCTTTTCTCCTTTTGCAGGTGGTACATCCCAACCTCCCACCGAGACCGTGGTGGCAGGCCTGAAAGAGACAAAATGGGATACTGGACTGGACCTTGCTAAGCTCATCGATATCAAAGCCTATTTTGAAGAGATCAAAGAAAAATACCGGGGGATCCTGGACCCCATTTCCGAGAAGACCGATACCAGGGTGCTGGTCTACCAGGTACCGGGCGGTATGCTGTCTAACCTGGTATCCCAATTAAAGGAACAAAACGCCATTGACAGGTTTGATGAGGTGCTGGAAGAGATGCCCTGTGTGAGGCAGGACCTTGGATATCCGCCGCTGGTCACACCCACAAGCCAGATCGTGGGCACCCAGGCTGTGCTGAATGTCCTGATGGGGGAGAGATATAAGGTCATTCCAAAGGAAGTTAAGGAATATGTGAGGGGTATGTACGGCAGATCTCCTGCCCAAATTAATAAGGAGATCATGGTCAAGGTGCTGGGTGATGAGCAGCCTATAACCTGCAGGCCAGCCGACTTGCTTGAGCCTGAACTGGCCAGGCTGGAAGAAGAGGCCAGGGAACTGGGTCTGGTCAAGAAGGAAGAGGATGTGTTGACCTATGCCCTGTATCCCCAGGTGGCTCCAAAATTCCTGAGAGGGGACGCAGTGGAAGAAGAACTGACCCCTGCAGTCCAGGATGCTGTCCAGGCCGAAGCCCGGCCGGTATACAACCAGTTCAAGGTTGTAGTGGACGGGGAGGTCTTCCAGGTGGAGGTCGAACCTACCGGTGAGATGGTTATACAGGAAAACAAGCCTGCACCTTTGCCTTCAGTTGAAGGGGGAATAAAAAGCAGTATGCAGGGTATGGTGCTGGGACTAAAGGTCAAACCCGGTGATGCGGTACAGGAAGGGGATGTTGTGGCAGTTATCGAGGCTATGAAAATGGAGAATGACATTCATTCTTCACACAGCGGCATTGTCAGGGAGATTTTTGTGAAGGAAAGCGACTTCGTGGCTGCCGGTGACATTATCATGGTTGTCAGTTAGAGGTGATCCTGATGTTTGAGAAGATACTGGTGGCAAACAGGGGCGAGATCGCTATAAGGGTAATGAGGGGCTGCCGCGAGATGGATATAAAGACCGTGGCTGTATATTCAGAAGCTGACAAGCACGCATTATTTGCAAAATATGCTGATGAGGCCCACTATATTGGTCTGCCCCCGGCCAGCCAGAGTTACCTGAGGAGCGAGCGTATAATTGACATAGCCGAGAAAACCGGAGCCCAGGCCATCCATCCCGGATATGGGTTTTTGTCTGAAAATATTGCCTTTGCAAGTGAATGTGAGAAAGCGGGTATTGTTTTCATCGGGCCATCCAGTGCTTCTATCGAGGCCGCAGGCAGTAAGATAACCGCGCGCAAGACCATGGAAAATGCAGGAGTTCCTGTTATTCCGGGCATATCCGAAGGCATAGAGGATACATCCCTGGCCGTTGATGGTGCACAGGAAATAGGGTATCCGGTCATTGTAAAGGCTGCTGCAGGCGGCGGCGGGATCGGGATGAAGATTGCAGGTAATGATGCCGAACTCATAGGTGCGATCGAGTCCACCCGAAAGGTGGCACAATCCACGTTCGGGGATTCGACCATTTTCATGGAAAAATATCTAAACCAACCCAGGCACATCGAATTTCAAATAATGGCCGATTCACATGGCAATACTGTCCATGTGAATGAGAGGGAGTGTTCTATACAGAGGCGGCACCAGAAACTCATAGAGGAGTCCCCTTCGCCTGCCATGACACCTGAACTGAGAGCCAGGATGGGTGCGGCGGCCATAAAAGCTGCAAAGGCTATAGATTATACCAATGCGGGTACTGTGGAGTTCATGTATTCCAACGGGGAGTTCTATTTCCTGGAAATGAATACCAGGCTCCAGGTAGAACATCCCATAACAGAGATGGTTACGGGCCTGGACCTTGTCAGGGAACAGATACACATTGCGGGCGGTGAGACACTGGACTGGAAGCAGGAAGATATAAAGATCAACGGGTGGGCAATGGAATGCAGGATCAATGCCGAGGACCCGTTAAATGATTTTGTCCCCTCACCTGGCAAACTCCTGCGCTACAGGTCTCCGGGTGGCCCGGGGATCAGGGTGGACAGCGGTGTGCATACTGGTTATACCATATCCCCATTCTATGATTCCATGATCTCCAAATTAATATCATGGGGCCGTAACAGGACAGAGGCCATCGAAAAGATGAAGCGTGCACTGTATGAATACATAATTTCAGGCGTGACAACTAATATTCCTTTCCATAAGGCCGTATTGAGGGACCCCCATTACTTAAAGGGTGAACTGTCAACCCACTTTATCGAGGATTTTGATATAATGTCCAGTGTAAAGGACGTGGTTGAACAGGAGAAGGAAAAAGGAGCTACACTGGCCTCAGCCATAGGCGCAGATGATCATAAGATCGCTGCTATATCCGCTGCAGTGAGGACATATGTCAGCGGCAGGGAGAATATTTCATCTAATAAATCCAGTAGGTAATTATGGGTCACAGGGAAGAGATCCTGGATATCCTCAGGACGAATGATGGGGTGTACACATCGGGTGAGGAACTTGCCGATATATTAGGTATATCCAGGACAATGATATGGAAGTATATCGTATCACTGCGAGAGGATGGATTTGTTGTGGAATCCGTGACCAACAGCGGTTACAGGTTGGTAAGCACACCTGATCTGTTGCTGCAGGGTGAAGTGCAGAGGAACTTGAATACTGATTTCATCGGTAAACAGATGTATTATTTTAATGAGATCGATTCCACTAACCGTAAAGCCAGGGAACTGGCCCCCGGCTGCCCTGACGGTACCCTCATTATAGCTGAGCGGCAATTAGAAGGCCGGGGAAGGATGGGGCGGGAATGGTATTCCCCACAGGGCGGGATATGGTTATCCCTTATCTTGAAGCCTGACATCTCGCCTGACCACATCTACCGGTTGACATTGGTGGCGGGGGTATCAGTAGCCGAAACACTGGCCGGTATGGGGATTGCAGCACAGGTAAAATGGCCCAATGATATTATCATAGATGAGAAAAAGGTCTGCGGGATACTGACAGAAGTGGATGCCGAGATGGATGCGGTGAACTTTGTGATTGTCGGGATCGGGATTAATGCCAATATTGAACTTGACATGCTGCCATCGATATTGGGCGCCAGTTCCACATCGCTCAAGGAAGATACGGGTGGTGATATTAACAGGGTCATGCTTGTCCGGCGATTGCTGGAGCGGTTCGAACAGGATTATACCACGTTTCTAAACGGGGATTTCAATTCTATCCTGAAACGCTGGAGGGAACATTCGGCGACCTTGAACCGCAGGGTGAGGATTATCACCAGGTTCAAGACAATTGAGGGTGAAGCTGTGGGTATCGACCACGATGGTGCCCTGGTTGTGGAAATGGATGACGGGACACTGGAGCGGGAGATCACGGGGACTTGTGTGCATCTGTGAACCTTGACTGTATTACAATAGCCGGGCAGATTTAATACTAATTTCTGCTAAACCGGGGGAAACAATATCAATATAGCCAGACCTAAAAATACACCTCCAGCTATATAATCCCTTAATGCCGGGTTTTGGCTGTAATAGTAATACCTTCTTTTTAAGTGATAAACCCTGGACTCAAGGGCATCTGACAGTTCCTCTGCTTTTCTGACAGACCTGTAAAACTCAACTTTGGGGATTATATTTTAATCCAATAATCGATCGCTTACGCCCCATTTCTACCCCATCTGCCCGCATTTTCCCGCAATCATGAAAATCCTTCGTCCCCCAAAAACCACTATCATGCGAACTCATCATTACCTAACCAAAACCTGCTTTTTCTCGCCTGTGTATGTGTAAGGTTTTTATGAAAAAAGAAGCATTTATAAGCAGTAAACTGCAATATTTCCCTACACACACAGATCCCGTAACGATGGCATAAAATATCCCGTGGCGTAAGCCATATAAGAAAAAGTATGGCTACCTGAAGACTGAGTTGGCGGAGATGTTCAGAATCTTAAAAATCGGGGTGCTGCGGCACAATGTGAAGCTGGAACCTTACCCATACAACGTGGAATAATTGGGAAATTGGGCCTGTTTCGAGGGGTCTGCTGATA
>Ga0255457_1007_pt2 | contig 46610 bp, 48 predicted proteins | sample ANMaggQBNCT02L10_FD_182650 | JGI IMG/M metagenome (GOLD analysis project Ga0255457, IMG submission 182650) | Sediment cell enrichment communities from methane seep in Santa Monica Basin, California, United Staets - ANME aggregate JGI... | ecosystem: Environmental > Aquatic > Marine > Cold seeps >...
ATCAATCCACCCAATCAGGAGAAATGATCATGACCTATTTATTAAAAGGAGCCCTGTTAGAATACGGAAGCGATTTTCTCGGACCCATCCCGAATCTGGTGATCTTCCAGTTCAATCCGGAGAGCCTGTCCCGGGATATCGAGATACCAACCCGCCCCAAAGGTGCTGAAAGCAGGGAGACGCATCAGGCAGAGGATATCACAGTTGAAAATATAAGCCTCACCGCTCATTTCAGTGCAGCAGATCACCTGGACACAAACCATCCCCTGGCAAGAGCGTTCGGTATCGGTCCACACACTTGCCATCGGAACAATCGAGATTATCCAGTCAATGGCATCCTAAATCCTATTTATCTGGGTCTTTCCAGCGTACTCACTTTAAAATCTAACCGAGTTCAGCACCAAAGAAGAAACACATGATGAAATACAAGGCTATATGATGGTATCACATATTTTAGTAGTATTATCATCCACTGACCAACCCAACATATTTATCTGATATATGCTTTTTCAGAGTAATATCATGAAGATGGAAGATATAATTTCATTATTAACGAAATTAAAACTTATTCACTCGATTATCCTCTTTGGATCAAGGGCTACAGGTACCCAAAGAGAAAAAAGCGATTTTGATTTATGCATTATACCGGATCCTGGTGTTAGTATTAATTTAAAAGAAAGAATAACTCTTGAAAACTCATTACCAGAGAATATAGATCTTTCACTGATTGATGAACTGCCTGTAAACATCCGCAAGAGGGTTTTTCTTGAAGGAAAAGTACTTTTCACCAAAGATCTCTATTACATCCTGACCCTTGCAAAACAAACAGAGATGGAATATTTAAAGTACAGAAATCTCAAAAGAGACTACCATAAAGCTGTCATGAATCGGGTCAGGGCAAAACTCAGGTGATTGATCTGGACAAAGAACGAATAACCGATAAAATGGATGATCTGGAACAATGCCTGAGGGAACTTGAGGAATATCTTCCAGAGGGAGTTAATGAATATCTGGGCAGTGGAATGAGGAGAAGGGCGTGCGAAAGAGCATTCCAGTTAGCTTATGAGAATCTGCTGGACATCTGCCACATGATCATATCGGATGAGGGATTAGGGATACCGATTGACAGCAAAGATGCCATACAAAAGCTGAGCCAGCATGATGTTATACCAGAATCTCTTGCATTACGGCTCGAGGAATTGACCGGATTTAGAAATCTTCTTGTCCATCAATACGGTAAGGTGGATGATTCAATAGCGTACAGATTTCTATACAGTGAATCAGGGGATTTTTATGAATTTCTTGAAGAGATCGAGAGATTCATCACCTCGAAAATAGATGCGTCTGGTGAACGCCTGAATGTTCCAAGGGATTGAGATGGGTGGTCGACAATCTGCGAATATTTTGTATACCAGGATACACTTCCTGGCTATGAAATTGAAATGACTATCTATCATGATGTTGCCGTGCTTTACCGTGCAAAAAAAACCTGCAATATCCTGAGAAAATATATTATGCATTCCTGGATGAATGTTCCTATTGATCTTAACCACCAATCAGTCTGTATGGTGTAGCTTCGAATATGTCATAAATTGTGCAATACGCTTTACGCAGATGACTTGATCAATATACTACATCAAAATCGCCAACATATTGGCTCGATCTGCTATTCTCGAATATTTAGCCCTTGATGACTAAATTCCATAAAATCGTGAGCAAACGAAATGCCAACTATAAAAATCCACCACCTCAAAATCCACCTGAAATCCATTTCCCCCCAATCCGCCCGCAACCTCGCCGACGGCCTGGGAACCGAACTCATAGCACAGCTTGCCGATCAGCAGCACCTGCCAGAAGAACCGCATGCCATCAGCAGCATCGACGCCGGAACAATCCAGACTAAGGGAAGGACAAATCCCACCGACATACGCCGCCTAGCTGCCCGCCGGATCACGGAGTCCATCACATCAACCATCAATCCACCCAATCAGGAGAAATGATCATGACCTATTTATTAAAAGGAGCCCTGTTAGAATACGGAAGCGATTTTCTCGGACCCATCCCGAATCTGGTGATCTTCCAGTTCAATCCGGAGAGCCTGTCCCGGGATATCGAGATACCAACCCGCCCCAAAGGTGCTGAAAGCAGGGAGACGCATCAGGCAGAGGATATCACAGTTGAAAATATAAGCCTCACCGCTCATTTCAGTGCAGCAGATCACCTGGACACAAACCATCCCCTGGCAAGAGCGTTCGGTATCGGCCCACAACTGGCAGCGCTGGAGAAAATGGTCCATCCTGCAGGAAGGCTAAGCGGCCTGATAGGAGAAGGACTGGACCGTATCGGGCAGGCCATCTCCAGCCGTGGTGATAGACAGCCAAGACAGCCCATCCCAAGGGAAGCATACCCGCGCATCCTGTTCATCTGGGGCATCACAAGGATACTGCCTGTTGTCATTACTTCAATGAGGATCAACGAACAGCACTACGACCACCGCCTCAATCCAATCCAGGCAGAAGTCTCGCTGGGTCTTTCTGTCATTACGCTTGATCCCTGTTCCGATGATATCATCGCAAGAGGTGCCATCGAATATTCGAATCTGGCAAAAGACGGGCAGGCCATAGCTAACCTTGCCAATACTGTATATGAGCAGGTGGAAGAGATCATTGAATTCTATTAGTACTTTGGCATGGTTGTCAGGGTTTATGAAATAATATTCAATCAGATGAAAGGAACGCGGATGACGCCGATAACGCGGATACGCGCGGATTTGAGGTTTCTATTTTGGATATTACCTTTCTTTCATTAGAAAAGACTGCTCTTTTGAAATCTGGTTTTTTACCAAAATTAAACAAAAGCCCGACTTCCTTATTGGTAGCTTTTAGATAATTGATCAACTGAGCTTTATTTTCGTCCTTCAAACCATCTGATGCTTTTATTTCTAAAATGACAAGGTCATTCACAATAATATCTGCGAAATAATTTCCAACTACATGATTTTCATAGTAAACTTTGATATTTTGCTGCTGTAAAACCCTGAAACCTGCACTTTTCAATTCTATTACCATGGCATTTTCATAAACTTTTTCCAAAAAACCATAGCCCAGTCCGTTATAGACTTTATAAAACGAATTGATGATTTTATCTGTTATTTCCGAATACAACATTTTGCATCTCCCTGATAGTGAAACACGGACAATTTGATCCGCGTATATCCGCGTCATCCATGCAATCCGCGTTCCAATTCATTTGCATATTCTTATACTCTAAGATAGAGCATTGTGAAAGTAATAAAATTTAATACAATCATCAATCCTATCTCAAAATGCCATTATAGAATCTGAACCAATCCCCATGATAGTGAAACACGGACAATTTGATCCGCGCAATCCGCGTTCCAATTCGTTTGCATATTTTAAACTCTAAGATAAGCATTGTAAAAGTATTAAGGAGGAAAAGAGGTGTTTCTGGAATCATCAAGATATTATAAACTCAAAACAGTGGACGCTGTCACAAAAGACGGGCTGACCCACAAAGCCGTAACGCTAAGAAGACTGCCTTTCATAACCGGGCAGTCTGCAATCGTAAAAGGGAATGACAGGCTCGATATCATCTCAAATCGCCAGTATAAAGACCCGACCATGTTCTGGCACATAGCAGATGCCAGTACAGAGCTTCAGGCAAATGAGCTTGTTAAAGAAGCAGGACGCATAATAAAAATACCGGAGCAATAAAATGCCAGCTGTCGAATTCAGATTGCATTTCAACAACGATCCGGCCACACGCAGGCAGCTTGACAGTATAGGGGAAATTACCGTGGAGCAGGAAGTGGACATGGCATGGGAAGCCCGTATCGAATTTCCGGTCTGCGTTGATGAGAACGGGAACTGGACAGGGGAAGATGAAGATTTCATGCGATCATTTTCCCGTGTACGTGTTGAGATCAAAAATGGCAGAGCTCCTTTTGTTCCATTGATCGACGGGCCAGTTGTCAAATCGTACGATCAGAGAAGTTCCCAGCCCGGACAGAGTTCCATCACCCTCCATGTTCAGGATGACAGCGTGTATCTGGACAGGGAAGAAAATGTCGAACTTTTTAATGATAGGTCAGACCGGCAAATTGCAGAAGAGATATTTGAAAATATTGAACAGATCCACACATCTGATGTTGAAAGAGAATCTTCGTCAGAGGGCGGTACTGGAAGCAGCCTTACTCCGGAGGTTGTCCAGCGCGGAACAGCAATCCATATCCTGCGTTTTCTGGCAAAACGAGGGGGAAAACATGTCTATGTACTGCCGGGAGAAAATGCGGGTGAAAGCATCGGCTGTTTCAGGTCTTTTCCCACACAGCCTGACGGTCTGCCGCAGCTTGTCCTGCTGGGTCATGAGCGGAATTTCGAAACATTCAACTCCAGAAATAACGCCCAGCGCCCGTCCCGTGTCAGGGCTTCCACACTGAGCATCACAGACAAAAGCGTCACGACCAGTACATCCCGGTTCAGCGATATTGATATTCTGGGAGATGAAAACCCATTTGAAAATGAATCAGATACAGCAACCCATATCCTTCCACCCCGCCAGGGTGAGTCGGTGGATCTTGATCAGGCCGTGTCTTCCGAAGCTGTGGATTCAAGCTATGCTTTTGAAGTGACAGGAAACGTGATAGGGCACTGTTACCCCGGCGTACTGCAGCCCTATCGCGTGGTCACTGTCATGGCGGGAAATACCAAGCTCAGTGGAAATTACCTGATAAGCAGGGTGACCCATACATTGACACGTTCGGATTATTCCCAGTCTTTTACTCTCAGGCGAAATGCCGTGTCAGGGAGTGCTGGCAGCAGTACAGGAGAAATGGCAAGCGAGATGCGGCGAAGAGGGTGAATCGATGAGCGAACAGGAAATGGAGCAGCTTGTTATTGAAGCGGTGGAATTTATACGCAGCCGTTGTTTCGGGAAATACCGCGGTCTTGTCCGTGATGTTGACGATGATGAGAATCTGGGCCGCATAAAAGCCAAGGTGCCTGAGATCTATGAAAATGAGGATTCGCCGTGGGCCCTGCCTTCTGTCCCTTTTGCAGGTGAAAACCACGGACTTGTCGTACTGCCTGAAGTGGGGGACGGCGTCTGGATAGAATGTGAGGCAGGCGATCCGTCACGCCCCATCTGGACAGGTTGCTGGTGGGCAAGCAATGAATTGCCAGAACCCGGCGGAAAGCAAACCAGAGTACTGGTAACTTCAGGCGGGCATAAGATCGTGCTTGATGATGAGAATAGTGAGCTAAAGCTGCTTCACTCAGGAGGTGGAGAGATTACAATGACAGATAACGACATCACAATAAAAATCGGGTCAACCCAGATCGTGCTCTCATCCAGCGGCGTCAATATCAATAACGGGGCCCTTGAGGTGAAAAAATAATGCCAGGAAAGATCTTAACCAGATCCAGCACAATAATGTGTCCTCATGGGGGACAGGCAAATCTTGTCACAACAAATTCCAAAACTTCTGCAGACAGATCTCTGGCCCTGCTTGAGTCAGACATTCACGTCGTAGCAGGATGTCCTTTTACCGTGGGTTCAAAATATTCACCCTGTGTTAGGATCGAGTGGTCTTCCGGGGCGGGCAAGGTGACAATCGACGGGACAAAAGTGCTGGTTCAATCAAGTATAGGGAACTGCCTGAATGGCGAAGGCGGCAGCCAGGGAGTAGCAACCATTGTCAATACCCAGCAGAAGGTATCAGGGCAGTGAGAGAGGATAAACAATGACAGAAGAATACGGGAGCCATTTATCATTTCCTTTTTGCATAGGAAAAGACGGACGTACAGCACGTGTTTTATCTCTTGAAGAACACATCAGGGATGAACTCATCCAGCTCATCCTTACCAATCCGGGTGAGCGCCTCTTTTTACCGGAATTCGGGGGTGGAGCTCGAAGGCTTGTCTTTGAGAATATAGATGAAGCAGCCGCAAGCTTGACAAAGGCAACACTTACCCGGGCGATATCGAAATGGCTGGGGCACAGGATCACTCTTGAGGATCTCAATGTTACTGTGGAAAATGAGACAATTGAAGTGGACATAAAATACCGGATCGCAGGGACAGAAGATACCAGGATCTTGAGATTTCAAAGAAGTGGAGGATAGGGATGACAATCAAGAATGAAGAAGCTTTGCTTGATCGTGCAAGAGATCTGGAAGATGCAGGATTCAATGGTATCAAATTTGTTCTGGTACGAACAATAGATCATAGTCTAGAACCTCCTGAAGCTGATCTTGAGGTTCATTTCCACAATAGCAACGGGCTTTCCAGTATACTGGGAGAATCCATTGAACCGCATCTGATCTTCCCGATCTCAGGAGGGCATCGTGTGTTGGCCGGTCATGCAGCCGATCAGGTTAAAGTTGTGGAGATTTCCGAAGATACAGATACCGAAGAACCTGTACTGGAATTGAAAGTCCAACCTATTGGTGATTATTCAACCTATACCCTAAGCATCGATACAATCGAATATCCAAACTTTGATCCACTCTTTAACGAAATCAATTTTAAATTCCGCCCTGGATGTTTTAATCTCTGTGCACCTGAATGGGACCCTGCCCCGGAACCAAAAAAAGATCCCGTCATTGATTATCTTGCAAAAGATTACGATTCCTTCAGGCACACCTTGATCTCAGCAATGATGGAGCGGGTCCCGGGCTGGGCACCCACAAGCGAAGCTGATCTTGATCAGGTGCTGCTCGAGCTTTTCAGCGCAGCAGCAGATGAACTCAGCGACTATCAGGACAGAGTAATGAATGAAGCCTACTTCGCAACAGCACGCAAGCGGATTTCCATGGCTCGACATGCCCGATTAATGGACTATCACATCCACCAGGGAAACCAGGCAAGCACATGGCTGGCCCTGAAAATGGCTGAAAATGAAGCTTTCGATCTAACTGGAGGTTTCCATGTCTGGGCCGGGAACGAAACTGAAGATTCATCTTCCGTTGTATTCATGACGTACAATGAATCACATCTTCACCACTTACTCAATGAGTTGCGATTATACACATGGAATAACTCAATTCCAGCCCTGTCAGCAGGAAGTACACATGCGGATCTGAAAGTCAGAGGTGGATTGGAAGATAGTGCAGATGAACTGAGAAATCTGCTTTGCAGTCCCGAAATCACTCATATATTGATCCAGGAACAACTGAATCCATTAACAGGGAAAAGAACGGGCCGCGATCCTGCCAGAAAGCAGTTATTGAAATTGCTGCTAAGTGATGATGGAGCAGAAACAATGTTTGATCTTCTGACTGGAGAGTGGTTCGTCAGGGTCAGGTGGGAAGAAAATGATAAACTGAAAAATGATTACTGTTTTACTATAAATTGTGAGGAAGGAATTGTCGAAGATGTTTCCCTGTTCTGTGGGAATCTGGTAGAAGTCTATCACGGCCGTAAATTAACAGTTACTTTCAAAGATCCGGAAGTTACACTTGCGAATCCTGATGAATTTCATTTTGCGAGAACTAAAAAGTGGGGTACTATCTGCAGGCTCCCTCAAGGACCGCTTGCCTATAAAAACACTCCTCAGGGGGGTGAAGTGCCGCCGGAATCAACACTTGAGGTCAAAGTTGAAACCTCTGAAGATGGGACAATAAAATGGAATGAGGTCATCAGTCTGATCCACAGTGATGAAGATGATGAACATTTCATGGTAGAAACCGACGAAGACAAAAAGAGCCGTATCTGCTTTGGAAATGGTATAAATGGCAGTAAATTACCTGATAATGCTGTTGTTCACTGCAGCTACCAGATTGGAAAAGGCCCTGAAGGAAATGTAGGTGCTGAAAAACTGAAAAATTTCAACCGGGATGATTATTCTCAAATAGAAGAATGCTGGAATCCCTTCAATATCACTGCCGGCACAGCTCCTGAACCAGTTGATGAAATCATCCGCCGTGTTCCTGAAGCTTATCGCTTCCGCCAGTTAAGGGCAGTCACTCTCAGGGATTATATTGACCGTGCTGAAGAGCTCGCTGAAGTTTCGAAAGCTTCTGCCAGATACGCATGGACCGGGAGCTGGAAAACGGTTCGGATCACCATTGATCCTGCTGGTATAGCTGAAATGAATGATGAACTTAGAAAAAAGATCGCCTCTCATCTGGATGCTGTCAGGCTCATAGGAGAAGACCTGGAGATCCGTCCGCCGCGGTTTGTTCCCTTAGAAATTAATGTGACACTGTGCATTCATTCCGATTACTGGCCTGAAGATATCAAATCAATTCTCGAGCAGGAATTTTCAGATGGTTTTACTCCGGATGGCAGGCAGGCTTTTTTTCACCCTGACCTGTGGACGTTTGGACAGTTACTCAGGAACAGTCAGATCATAGGAAGAGTTCAATCCATAGAGGGAGTCGATCACGTGGTCTCTGTGACCATTAAACGCTGGAACGATGTGATCTCAGGCACAGGAGAGATCATCAAAGTAGGTCCGGATGAGGTCATTCAGGTCAGGAACGATCCGGATCACAGGGAAAAAGGATACATTTTTTTTGATCCCAGGGGAGGGCGCGAATGAACCAGAAATGCCAGAATGATTGTAAGGATTTAATTCTCTTTCCCCCAGATCTTAAGAACCGGCCGGGCCTTTCTCATATTGACTACCGGATTGGGACGTATTCGGATTTCAGGGAAGTACTTCTGGAAATGTTAAATGCAGATCCGGTTCTAGCACCCTGGACAAACCGGGAGGCTGACGACCCTGGCATCGCTTTGCTGGAAGGAGCGTCGATACTTGGGGATATCCTTACCTTCTATCAGGAACTCTATGCAAACGAAGCTTATCTGCAAACCGCTCAATGGCGGGAGAGTATAGCTGATCTTGTTCATCTTCTGGGTTACCGCCTCTCGCCAGGGCTGGGAGGAAAAGCCACATTTGCATTTGAGGTCAAGGGTGATAAACCAGTTGTGATCCCGGCCGGTTTTCCGATCAAGGCGCAGGTGGAGGGAATGGAACAGTCTGCGGTTTTCGAAACAATGAAGGAATTTGTGGCGATTCCATCTCTTAACAAGTTCAATCTGTATCGTCCTGTCCATGAACCAGATATCAGTTCTGATGTTAATGAATTGAGAATCGTTAATAACAATTCTAAAAATCTAGAATTATCTGAAGGAGATCTGATCTTAATTGGAGATCTTCAAGGTGATTTGGAAAATGGGGTTTTAGAGAAAACTCAAATCCTTATTGTCGACAAAATACGAAAGGAGTTCGGTGACACTCTTTTTTCATTCAAGGGACGGATTAAAGCTGATTATAATAAAACGCAGATTACTGCTTTTAAGGTTGGCCGTTCCTTCCGGCATTTCGGATATAATGCACCGCGTGAAGTAGTGATGCTTGAAGAATTTTATTCAATAACATATCCTAAAAAATATCATATCAGCTTTACGCGAAACCTCAATAGAAAAACCATTGAGGATGATTTAAGCGACAATGTCAAAAGAATTATTGATCCAGATCTATCACAAGACGACCTCCCTTTAGATGCAGAAGTTGATGATTTGTCTATCGGTCAAATCATCATTATTGAGGTTCCTTCAGCAGATTCCAGGTCCTATTTGATCAGAAAAATAAAAAACATCAGGTCCACCTCCATGACATGGGGAGCTGTTTCAGGGGGAACCAGCCTCATTACCCTGGAATTTGATATGACACATAGACCGAATTTATATGAAATGAATATGCATACTTATGGTTACTCAACAAATGGAGCAAAAGCTGGTGCTACTGCCGTTGTTGAAGAAATTACAAGTAGTCTAGAATATATAGTTACGGCAGATATAAGAAATATAAAAATATACGAAGTCACCGGGATTCCTTTTAAAGTAAATGCTGCCCTTGAAATAACCAGAAATCCCGTGAAAAAGGATAAGTTTGTACTCTTTGGAGACTACGAATTGTATCAATCTTTAAACAAAAGAAAGATACAAATGGTTAAAGGGGACATCGTTGATGATTTCCAGGTTACTGAGATTATTGAAGAACCAGATTATTCCGGATCACCCAGGCTTGAATTAACCATAGATAAAGAGCTAATATTTCCTGAAATTAGTTTTACATATGATGACTTCCCTCTTCAGGATCCCCTTGTTACCGTCTACGGCAACCTTGTCGAAGCCACCCAGGGCAAAACAGAGAAAGAAGCAGTCCTTGGTAATGGCGATAGCAGGCAGACTTTTCAGACATTCAAACTTCCAAAGGCTCCCTTAACGTATCACAATGTTGCCAGTGAAACACCGCCTGAAGTTCCCAAACTCCAGATTTATGTAAATGATCATTTATGGACCAGGGTCCCATCATTTTTCGGGCATGGACCTGAAGATGAGATCTATGTTGTCCGTGAAGACGAAAACAGCAATAGCTGGGTGCAGTTCGGTGATGGAAAAACCGGATCAAGACTTCCTTCCGGAATTGGGAATGCGGTCGCAAAATACCGGACCGGTACAGGAGCATATGGGTCCCTAAAAGAAGGAACCACAGTGCAGCCAGGCGGCAAACTGAACCGCCTGGATAAGATCCAGTTGCCAGATGTCGTCTCAGGAGGTTGTGAACCTGAGACCGGTGATAACGCCAGGGAAGCAGCTCCTGGTAAAATCCAGAGTCTTGACCGGCTTGTAAGTCTCAGGGATTTCGAAACAGAAGCACTTGCAATTGCCGGTATTTCTAAAGCAACTGCCATCTGGGGATTGACCAATAATGTTCCGACCATTAACATTACTGTCATGATGGAAACAGGACGTGATAATGAGTTCAAAGAAGTTCAGGAGATTCTAAATAATTACAATAACGAACGAGGTCCGAACAGATACCCGGTCCTGGTATGTCAGGGCAAACGTCTCTATGTCTATATTGATGCAACTTATGGTCTCCATCCATCCTTTCTGGAAGAAAAGGTGGAAAAAGCCATAAAAGAAGCACTTGGTGTCGCCGGTGAAGAAAGTAATGGCATAGATGGCTCGCAAGGTTTATTCGGACTTCATCAGCGCCAGTTCGGACAAAGAGAATATGCCACAAGAATTGCAGGAACCATTCAAAATGTTGATGGTGTGGTATGGGCAGAAGTAAGAGCATTTAGCTTACTCGGGGAATCTGATATGCCTTCAGATTTTGAGTGTGAGAACAATCAAATCCTCAGTTTATATAAAGACCATCTTCAACTTAAAAGCACGGCTGCAGGGGAGGTTTACAAAACATGAATCAAAAGCGGGTATCTCTTTATGATCGGCTCCCTGAGATCTACAGAATAAAGGACGAGGAACAGCAACCACCAGGCCAGCTTAAAAGCTACCTTGCTCTTGTCGAAAAGGTCTTTGAAGCCATCCATGAAAATATCGAGTCACTATATCACGATCTCTTTATTGAGACCTGTGATGACTGGGTGATCCCTTACATTGGCGACCTTCTGGGTACAAGTCATCTCAGTGGTGAACCCTGGACCCTGAGGGCTGATGTGGCAGATACGATAGCCCTTCGCCGGCGAAAAGGTACACTTGGCGCTATAGAACTATTAACATTCAACCTGACCCAGTGGGGTGTCCATTGTGTGGAGTTAAGAGAAAGACTGGTCTGGAACCAGCATCTCAACCATCAGCGACCTGACGAGGGAGGAAAGCCTCCCTATAGTCTTCCATCCATTACCATCCATTCTGCCATCAGAGGAGGAACTGTCACACTTCGCGATCCGGCAATGCTAAGCCTGCTCAATACACCATTTGATCCTTTTGCCCATATCGCTGATGTAAAAAAACCAGTACATGGTAGTATCAGGTACAATCTTCCTAATCTTGCTATCTTCCTGTGGAGACTGGAAGCCTATCAGATTAAGGTCTCAAAACCGATGTTCAGAGAGGTTATCTCGATCGTTCTAACAGAATTCCCAAACGCTGCACCTTTTGTTGCGCGGTTTGATGTTCATCCCCTGGGTGAACCGGTTCGACTATTCAATAAACAGCGATTCGATCCTGATAAAAAACCGCCTGTTGTGACGCAGATAGATGAAACACCCGGACCGATACCCACAGCCCGGCTGACTGAGGATTCTCAGGCAGGAAACCCTGAAGCATATGTTGCTTGTGAGGGATATGACACTGGTTCATCTCCCGGATCGCTTGATATTTCAGATGTTGGTCTTCAATTCCATTTACCAGAATCTGTTGATGAAGACTGGTCATTTCGTGGTGCTAACCTGTGTAAATGGGAAGAGGGGCTCACCCCTCCTCTTAAGGATCATGAGATCGCAATTGATCCTGTTATTGGAAGGATCGCCTTTGGTATTGGTGACGAAGTAGAAGGTAATAACGCACTGGGAGATCACCTGTTACTGACCTATACATACGGTGCAGTTGGTCCTGTAGGTGCCCATCCTGTATTGCATTCACCTTTGACAGATGAATGGGAGAGAAAACCAATTGTGGTCAACTACCATATCGATCAGAATGGTCTGCAAAATGAACTTACCGGTATTCAGGATTCTGTATCCCCAATTATTATTGAGATTCACGACAGTATGATTCATGAGCTTGATATCAGTAGTATCGAATTTGACAGTCGTATCAAATTAAACAGTCCCCTCATTATTCGTGCTGCTGACTATCAGCGCCCGATAATTAAACTGGCACAACCGCTGCGCTTCCGACCCACAAATGTCACAGGAATTGATGACGATCAACAGGCACAATTCGATAAAATTATGTCCGGGCTTACAGTACGGCTTGAAGGATTATACATAACCAGGAGTGATGGTTGGATAGGAGACGACCCTCTGATTGCAGGAGCTGCTTTACACAGCCTGGAGATCATTAACTGCACACTTGATCCCGGCGGTTTTCGAAATTTCGACGGTAATCGAGAAATAATCCATCCTTCAATGAATCTTGATGATTCGTATGGATTGGAACCAGGAGACGAAGATGCATTCAATCAAATTCCTGAGATCATTATTTTGCGCAGCATTACCGGGCCGGTATTTATTGACCGGGGATATATTCTACGGCTTACAAGTTCCATCATAGATGCAGGCAGTGGTGTAAATGATGATCCTGCCACAGCAGCTTTAGCTGTGTCCGGCTCTACAGGTGATTATGGTCCGGAGACGCATGTAGACGGGATCACGGTCTTCGGTCGTATGTGGGTTGAGAGTATTTCCGGCAGCGGCGGGATATGGGTACATACTCTGAATGTCCTGAATGACCAGAAAGGGTGTATCAAGTTCAGCTACTTCTCAGGTAAAGAGGATCGTCTGCCGCAGAATCATGGCTGCGTTGATGGGACAGAGGCTTATCTTCGGTTTACCAGTGAAATATTCGGGAATCCGGCTTACGGACAGCTTGCTCATACCACAGATTTCAGGATTCGGGAAAGAGGGCCTGATGACGATGCAATGGGTGCTTTTGGTTTTCTCCTGGAGGCGCACAAATGGCGCAATATCCAGATCCGCTATCGTGAGTTCATGCCAGTGGGTGTAAGACCACTGCTTATACCGGTTACTTAAGGAGGTTAAACAATGACAGGTGATTTTTCAAAATGGTATTTTGATCGAAAGAATAACTTTAATGGCGTCCTGCACCAGCAGGGCAGAGTGTTGCTTGACAGTGACTGGAATGATCAGACAAGAATTATTAACGACTGGCAGAATCAGGCAGGCAGGGATATTATCGGTCCTGGCGTTGCGGCAATTCCGGCGAGCGAACCGGATGCGCTGGAAGTTAAAAGTGCTAGTAGAAGTGGAAGCGATGTCAATATATCTGTAAATCCTGGAAGGGGATGGGTAGATGGTCTGGCGGTTTGTCTTGCATGTGATAAGAGTGATCCAGTTGAATTTGTGGCCACTTACCTTGAGGACCCCGTATCCCCAATTCTTAATGGTACTCGAGATGCAGTCATCCTCGAGGTCTGGCAGGAAGAGGTGAATGGTTTCCAGCTCTCTGATATGCTCATTGAACCTGCGCTTGGAGGACCGGATACGACCGAAAGAGTCCATACAGGCATAGCTTTCAGATTACTCGGATTAGAAGAAGGTGATACCTGTGATAGTATCAGGGAAAAGCTAAAGGATGACTCCAAAAAGGGACTACTGAAAGTTACATTGCAGCCAACGACAGAATCTGATGATGTGTGTCCTGAAGTTGAGAAAGGGGGTTATACTGGATTTGAACATAACCTTTATCGAATTGAGATCGCTGAAGTAAACGATGGGATCCCGAGATTCAAATGGTCACAATTCAACGGCGGACTTGTCGGACGGGGGACTTTTGATGATGGTAAGGTCATTATTACAGCAAATCTCCAGGCAGTCATCACCTCAGGTTTGAGTACATTTTATCTCGAAGCTCTTGATAACGATCCGGATCGTGACCACTGGAAAGTCATTTATGGAGCAGAGGTTACGCTAAACAGTGAAAATGAAATTGTCCTCCCCGATGATGATGATCTTCATTCGTTTTTCAATTCACGTCCTTCTGGTGAATATTTTTTCAGGCTCTGGAACGGAATAGAAGAGATTAAAAATTTTACAAAAGAATCTGAACCAGAAGGTGAACCAAAAGAATTACACGATGGTATTCGACTGGAATTTGATGATCCTGATGAACCTAATGGAACAAATTATAAATCCGGTGATTATTGGACCTTCCCGGTTCGGGCAGGTGGAATTAAAAATCATGAAGTTTTAATTGATCTTCAACCACCTGAAGGTATTCATTATCATCGTGTTCCGCTAGCTATATTGAATTGGGGAATACAGAATAAAATAAATAGGATCGATGACTGCCGCCATGTTTTTCGCCCTCTTACCAATCAGACAGTTTGCTGCACTTTTCTTGTCGGTGAACATGGAGATTTTGACTCTATAGAAGAAGCTCTGGAACTTCTTCCCGATTCAGGAGTAGAGATATGTCTTTTACCTGGACTGCATGAAACAAATGCAGTCATTGATGGGAAAAAGAACATCAAGATAAGAGGATGTGGTGAACAGACATTTGTCAGGAACAAGCACCTCAACGATGATCCGATTTTCCATGTCAAAGATTCTGAACACATCACATTTGAACATATGGATATAGCCACAATGCATGGTACAGCCATCTCTCTGGAAGGCACACTCCAAGAGATTGAAATTTGTCATAATAGAATCGCTGCTATCAATGAAGGAATACATGTTGATTTAGGGGTAGGAATAAAAATTCACAATAACAAGATTAGAATATCTGATAGTGAGGGTGCAGGTGTTGCAATATTTATCAAGGCAGAAGACAGTGTAATCGAGCGAAACGATATTGGTGTAGTTCTTGAAGAAAGTATTCCGCCTATTGTTTTTCCAGACAGAGAAGAATATCTGACAGGTCCCTGCCCAGATTATGACAAATTACATGACAACCCCATCCTTTTTATGAGATATGCATATCTGATCTGGAATAACATAATCGATATTCCACAAGCAGCACAGTTTAAAGCACTTGGTGGAATTCAAATCGCTGGTGAATCGGAAAGGATCAAAGTGCTGGAAAATGTTATTAAGGGTGGAGCAGGGAATGGAATTACACTGGGTAATGTAGCTTCGCTACCGCTTGGTTCTGAAGTAGACGAGAATGAGCAACTCATAATCGATAACAAAGGAGATAGCATCAGGTGCGCTGTTCTGGAAAATGAACTGTACCTTAAGGATATTGGTCTAAAGCTAATAAAAACTGATAACAATAAAGTGTTACAGGGTATAACAGATGATAATGGGCATATTTTTTTTTCAGAAGCATTAGAAGGTGGATATAAAGTATCGATTACGAATCCGGGTTATAGAATTAAAGGTTACAAAGAAGTTGACGAAGAAGAGTTCAATTTTAGACATCTAATTTATGTGGAAAAGGTGGATATTGATACAAGTAATATGGCAGCATTCATTTATGAAATCCAGATAGACCGCAATGAGATATCAAATATGTGCCTGTCAGGTATTGGAGTTCCCCGACGAACTCTTATTGATTCATCATCCAGTTCGCTATTCGCACGAACGACTGGGACACCCTGGATATCAGCACCACTCTTTCAATCTCAATTAGGAAATCTGGCAAATAACCTGAGCATCTATAAGAACCATATTTTTAATTGTCTGCAAACCACTGATGATCTTGAATTAAGAGCTGAAGTGACAAAAAAAGGAGTAGGCGGGATTTCCCTGGGTATGTGCGAACATCTTTCTATCCATAGAAATCGAATAGAGGATAATGGAATAAGCCATATCTATCCAGTGTGCGGCATCTATGTTGCTGATGGAGAACAAGTAGATATCACTCATAACCATATCTCCAATAATGGTCCACTGATGAGCGATCTTGGTACCTCTAAACCATTAGAGAATGGTATAAGAGGTGGTATCGTTTTGACAGTCTCATCCTTTGATAACTCTGATTCTACCAGTCAAGACTTTTTTATTTATATAGGAGGACATGCTGCTCGTGTTCATGACAACGTTGTCAATCAACCTGCAGGTCAGGCCCTCAGGATCATAGCAAATGGACCCATTTCGATCCTGAATAATCAGTTTAATAGCGTACTGTCGGGCTTGAATTATCATACTATTGGATCGAAGAAATCTTTTAATTTTGATAAATTTGCAGGTGCAGTTTTAATATATAATTCTGGTAAGCACTTTGATATTTCTGCACCCAAAAATTCCGCTGATAGGCAAATGCCAATGACAACGTTGCCAGCAGGTAATATCCTATTTAACAGTAACCAGACATGTGTCGGTGATATCAATAAGAGTTTTTTCTCTCAGCTGATTGTATCTCTGGATGATATAGGTTTCAATGCTAACCAATCTGACAATTTCCAAAATGATTCTTTACTCAGTAATACTCTTCTTGTCGCAACAACACTTAGAGCAAGTGAAAGCCGTTTCAAGGAAATGATACGATCTATGAACGATCAAGTACTTTCTCTTTTGACCTTTGCTATCTTGGGGAACATCACAACCAATAACCAGGGAGATCATTGCATTTTCGCTCTAAAAGGTATTTCTACTGTCGACAAACCGAATCAATTTTTAATATTAAACTGTCCTCGAAATACCAAAGCTATTAGAAATTTATTAACTAAATTTTTGAAAGGAGTTTATAATGATGGATAAAGAATATACAAAAAAAGATTTGGATAAATCTCTCTTAAAACTTACTACAGAATATCTACCAATATTAGATAATTTCAAAGACCTTCAGATTATCAAACGAGTTCAGCTCCAGTATGAAGCAGAAAGTTTGAGCAAGAAACTCGGGAAAGACCATCCGCGCACAAAGCAGCTCAATGCCAGACTCAAAAAAAATCTGGACATTATTAACGCTCTGGTAGTTGAAGGACAAATTGCACGGATCAAAGTGCCGGAGATTTCAGATACCGATACACTTATTCACGGCCGGGTAACTGACAGGAATTATCGTGGGATATGGGGGGTCAATACTTGTCTGACAGATGCTGATGAACATATTTTTTCCAGCCTGGGGATACCAAAGCTGGATGACACTGGCTACTATTCCTTTGTTATTAACAAGGATACTTTCAAGAAAATGTCAGATGTTTTTGAAAATGGGATTTTTCTTGCTATTTGCTCAAAAAAATGTAAGGCAATTCACCGTAAATGTGAACCGATAAAGGTCACCAAAGGTGAAACGCTTCTTATTGATTTGATCTTAGATAGAGAAGAACTGAGTAAAGGAAGAGAAGTAAGAGAAAAACCTGTTACAGGGGAAGATGAAGATGATTCAAAATCCGACTCTGAAGCGTGGATAGTATCCGGGCAGTTCATAGATGAAGATAAACAGGGAATAAAGGGGCTATCTGTACGTCTTTTTGACAAAGATAACCGGTATGACGACAAAATAGGATCTGCACTTACAGATGACAGAGGTAATTTCAAGATCGCATATAGAATTCAGGACTTTCGTAAAGGACAGGAACCTGGCCCTGATTTATATTTGAATGTCAGTGATTCAAAAGGAAATACGCTTTTTACATCAGAAAAAGCTGTCAGATATGATGCTGGACATGAAGAAGTTTTTAATGTAACGATTAAAAAATAAGCCATAACGTCAAGTTAGGCTTGCCACTTCGTAAATTTCCCCATCCTTATTATAACTAAAAAAGCTTAGCATGCACCTCAAAATTGCTCCATAATCTAAAAAGGAAATATTGATATATTTGTAGTGTATATACACTACAAATGTGACTGAACTCAAAACTTTCATCCGCAAAATTAAACAAGGCGACAAAATAAGATATGCCGAAGTATGGAACGAACGACGTGGAAAAAAAGTAATCCAGCATCATGTACGGTATTTAGGTAGTGACCCAAACAACCTTCCTGAACCAAGTTCGTTCAATATTGAAAAAATTCACTTTGGATATTTGGCTCAACTAATTCTTAATGACACCATCTCTGCAGATGACGTTTATCTCATGCTCGACGGGATGGGCAAATCCATAGAACACAAAGAAATCAAAGAAATCACCATTCGTCACAATCTTGCTGAAAAAAAAACTCGCCTTCATCTGGTGTTTCCGAGAAAAAGGAAGAATAATGTCCAATCTGCAGTCGAAGACTCACAGTCAACTACACATACACACGACAAATAACAACTCTCAGTGGAACAAAACCTGCCAGAGTAAAAGTCTTGGCCTGTAAAGACCAACCTGACGAATATATCTCTATTCAAGATGTAACGGAAGCACCGCTAATACTAAAATGCAATACTGACCTCAACATGATCATATAGATTTGACTCCTTCCTTGGCGTCTGGACATGAAACGACATGAAATACTTGCATTTCTCGAGATGAAAAGCATATACCTCTGGACCATATCGAACCGAAGCCTTGACTTCCTTTTGCTTTTCAAGCAACTTCACAAGAATAAGTGCAAAGAAATAAAAGCATTGATTGAACGTAAAAGCAGCATGATTTTCCACATGGATGGAACCCATAGGGCAGGTGGGAGAGTAATCTTTGTGCTGCAAGAGGGATTGGATAATATAGTGATCGATGCAGATTTAATACCCTCTGAAGCTAAAGAGTATGTAAATCCGATCCTATTAGAATTTAAAAAAACTTATGGTTCACTCCTTGTCATAGTTCGAGATATGGCAAAAGGCCTTGTGTTGAGTGCTTCAGAGATTTTTCCAAATATTCTTCAACAGATATGCCAGATACCTTCTAGGATAATTCGCTCCTTCACACGGTCGATCTTTCTCATACTTATGTTCAGTACGCGGGCAATTTCTTCATTGGTCGAACGTCTTATCTGCTGCTCACCCTCATCATACCCAAGTAGAATCAGAGCGTTGAGAATTTTCTGTGATTTGTGTTTGCCCATGGAAGTTAGTGCGTCAAAAGTTTCACGCTCATCTTCAGTAAGCGTCACGATGTATTTCTTCAGATTCAATCCCCTTAAGTTTAATGATCTCAATCGTTATACCCTGCAGCTCTCCTGCGGTTGGGTGTGCCGTCGCAACTTTTGACAATTTTAAAGAGGCAAAACTTGATTAACTTGAAATACCATATGATTATTCAAGTGATATAAAATGTCAACCACTGTTGAGATTAAAGGTGAACTGGAATTATATCTAAGGCAGCTCATAGATGCCGGACTCTATAATAACGTTGCTGAGGCTGTGAGGGACTCTATCCGCCACCTGATGAAGGAATACGATACAAAGGAAATTGCCGTAACCCTCTATAAAATGGAAAAGATATCCCTTGCAAAAGCTGCAGAAATTGCAGGAGTATCTTCTATTGAAATGAAAAAAATTCTTGTGGAAAAAGGAATAAATCCACGTTTGGGCGCAGAGAGTGCTGAAAAATTGAGAAAGGATTATCTTACCTTAAAAGGTGAAGTAAATTGATAATTTTAGACAATAGCGTCATAAGTGCTTTCTGCGAGATCGGAAGATTCGAACTTTTGCGCGAGATATTGCATAAGTTGAACCTGCAGGCGATAATACCTACGACGGTTTTGAAAGAAATTATATTTGACGATGCCCTTCTGGCTGTTACGACCGGAGAGTCGGGTGGCGATAACTGGATAAAAGTAATGCCTGTGAATAATTATGCTGCATATTTAAAATCACTTCATTTTGGAGAGGCAGGGGTCATAGCTTTAGCAAAACAGATGAATGGCATAGCTGCTCTTGATGATCTGGATGCCAGAAAAGTTTCTGAAAAGGAGAACATAAGATTGACAGGTACACTTGGAATTGTTAAAGTTGGATATGAACTCTTAGACTTCATATCCACCCTCCGATCTCAGCGTCAGTCAGCGGCTGTTCAATTCTGATATACTCAGCACGGGCAGCCTGCATCAGGTGTGTCATCCGTACAGGTTCATCCGCCTCAGCCTCCAGAAAGGCAGCATACCAATAATATTTGTCTTGAGAGCAAGATAGGAACTATCAACTACCCACCTCAATGCTCCCAACATTCTGGCGTTCAATTGTCTATCTTCGATGTGATGAATTTCTCGATCTCTTCAAGAAATTCATAAAAATCTCCAGACTCATCTCGCAGACTTCTATACGCTATCGAGTCGTCCACCCTACCATACTGATGGACAAGGAGATTTCGAAATCCTGTTAATTCCTCTAGTGTCAAGTCAACATCAAAGTGTCTGATTATAATGTGCATTAATAGCGTATTTGGATACATTATAGGGTTGACTTGACACTAGCCGTGATGAAAGGGATTGCGATATCACATCATGCTGGCACAACTTACTTATGGAGTCTTTGCTGTCAATCGGTATCCCCAACCCCTCATCCGATATGATCATATTGCAGATATCAAGTAGATTTTCACATGCTAACTGGAATGCTCTTTCACACGCCCTTCTCCTCATTCCGCTGCCCAGATATTCATCAACTGCCGCAGGAAGATAATCCTCAAGTTCCCTTAAGCATTGTTCCATATCATCCATTTTATCGGTTATCCGTTCTTTGTCCAAACCAATCACCTGAGTTTTGCCCTGACCCGATTCATAACAGCCTTATGGTAGTCCCTTTTGAGATGTTCATATCTTACATATTCCATCTCTGTTTCCTTTGAAAGAGTAAGGATGTAATAGAGATCTTTAGTAAAGAGTACTTTACCTTCAAGAAAGACCCGCTTACGGATGTTTACAGGCAGTTCCCCCATCAATGAAAGATCAATATTCTGTGGTATCGAGTTTTCAAGGGCTATTCTCTCTTTGAAACCAATACTCATACCGGGATCCGGTATGATGCATAAATCAAAATCGCTTTCTTCTCTCTGGGTCCCTACTGCCCTTGAACCATAAAGGATAATAGAATGAACAAGTTCAAATTTCGTTAAGTTAGTAATGACATCATTTATCTTCATGGTATAGTACTATAAAAACTATATATCAGATAAATATGTTGTGATGTGCCTTAATGTTAGTTCGCAATGCATCACTCACTATCTCAACCCTTCTTACACAACCCGTGCAATCTGCGTTCCAATCGCTTCCGTCCTCGATCCCGTCGCAAGCTCAATTGCACCACCATCCACGCTCGCAACCTCCCTTCCACCTTCCAGCACCTCGAGTACACCCTCATCATCTAAAATCCGTGAAAGCTCCTGCTCCACAGCTTCTCCGATCCGATGCCGATCGCCCGGCGCAAAGCCATGCAGTACGAGTCCATCGATATGCAGTTCGATATTCTTCGGTGTTATACCAATCCTCCGATCTCAGCTTCAGTGAGCGGCTTCTCAAGTTTTGCATACTCAACTTGCCACATGTATGAAGCCCTGTGGGCTCAATACGTGGACTGTGCTGTTTGGATTGATGGTAATTGCAACTTGAAAAACTCTATATATCACTAATTACAAGTTAAGCCTAAAAACGGCAACAATTTGCACAATACAAACGGGGCCTGTGGTCTAGCTGGTTATGACATCGCCTTTACACGGCGGGGATCCGGAGTTCGAATCTCCGCGGGCCCACTCCTACTCGTAAACTACTCTGGGCAGTTTCTGTATTCCATGATAATATTTATCAAACCACTGAAAATTTTAAGTACTATTAATTAAAAGTGATTTATAATGATCTGGTGGGTTCCGGATTCCGGATATCCTGAGCCGGTCCGGTTATTTTAAAAATATGAGGAAATAATATGTCTGATAGTTTCTCACACCAAAAATACCTGGTACGCAGGAAGATACTCAAATTGTTCGGGGCTGCCTTCCATATCTATGACCCGGACGGTAATGTTGCCTTTTATTCCAAGATGAAGGCATTCAAACTCAAAGAAGATATCCGCCTGTATACAGGCGAGGACATGCAGGAAGAGGTACTTACCATTAAGGCCAGGAGTATACTGGACTTTTCTGCCGCCTACGATGTGGTGGACCCGACCACAAATGAGAAAGTGGGTGCCCTGAAGCGAAAAGGTCTCAAGTCCATTTTGAAAGATGAATGGATATTCATGGACGCAGGCGACAGGGAAATCGGGCTTATCAAGGAGGATAGCACGTTTTTAGCCCTGTTCAGGCGTGTTTTAACCAGCCTGGTTCCCCAGACCTATAACGGGTTTATCGGGGATACACAGGTGTGCACGTTCAAGCAGAACTTCAACCCTTTCGTCATCAAGATAGCACTTGATTTTTCCCAGGATACACAGAACCTGCTTGACAGGCGGCTGGGAATTGCAGCAGCAATACTGCTGTGTGCTGTTGAGGGCAAGCAGTAATAATATCTGGGAAATTGTACTTACAAGTGGCCCTGGGACAAGATTCACCAATCCCCCCATCAAGGTAAATGGATTTCAGTTTCTTTTGTAATATTACCGTATAGGACAGTAAAAACGCATTTCGATATCAATATAAGTAATTTTCTTAGTTTGAATCTAATCTTTTGACAGGATTTACAGGATATACAGGATTTACAGGATTGATTCGTATCCTGTCAATCCTGTAAATCCTGTCTAGAATTTCCATTTTCTTGAGATGCCCAAATTTTCAAGTAATATGTGCAACCAGTTTAATCCGTGTTTCAGTTACCTGGCGTGAATCAAGCCTTTTACGCAATAGAAGCACTCCTCTAAAATATTCGGATGAATGAAAATGATAAAACAGATTCCAGGGTCGCATAAGATTATCCGGGCAGTAAAAGCAGGAGCTGGAAAAACCAGAGAAACTGAAGGAATAAATAGAACCGGAGGAACTGGAATGAATCCTGAAATACTGGAATGCTACCTTGAAGCAGGCAGGATTGCCTCCAGTGTCAGGGAACAGACATTGAACACAGTGGAAGAGGGGGGATGGTTACTGGATACAGCCGAATATGCAGAAGAGCTTACCAGGCAGATGGGAGGTGAGGCGGCTTTTCCATGCAACATCTCCATCAATGAGATCGCATCTCATTATACACCATTGAGCGGAGATAGAAAATTTGCATCAAAAGACTTAGTCAAGATCGACATAGGCGTACATATTAACGGTTATATCGCTGATACGGCAGACTCCATTGAGGTAGATACCAACCACAACCGTACACTTATTAAAGCTGCACGGGAAGCCTTAAATGCGGCCATAAATGAGATACAGGAAGGTGTTAATACCAAATACCTTGGCAAAGTTATAGAAACTGTTATCAAGTCCTATAACTGCCTCCCAATGACCGATCTGACAGGTCACAGTATGGAAAGGTACATTATTCACAGTGGTGTCAATATCCCGAATTATGACGGTGCAAGTTTCGGGAATGTACTTCATGCAGGGGATGTGGTGGCTGTGGAGCCTTTTACTACACTTGGTCGTGGCGGGACCAGACGGGGAGAGGTAAGGATATACGGCCTTGTTGGCAATAAGGATTCTAAAAACCTGTTATACCAAAAACTGTTGTCACAGTTCAATACACTTCCCTTCACCACACGCTGGATGGACGAGCCCGACGAGCTTGATAAAATGATGACAAAATTGCATAAGTATCCTGTCCTGATAGAGTCTGGCGGATGTCCGGTGGCCCAGGCCGAACATACTATTATCGTTGAAGATAAGGGTTGCAGGGTAATAACCGCATAACACTCACCTATGAAATCCTAACCCAAAAATATTTTACAATTCCCATAATAAAAAAACTTATCTACGATAAACAATCACAACATAAGCCATTAATAACCGAAAAACAATGAGTGTACAAGAATGGCGGATGACACTATTGCAAAAGAATGGCCACCTGTGCGAGGTGACTATACAGTGGTCGACCCACGCTCGCGGATTTGTGTAGCCACCCTTGCCAGTGACATGGAAGCGTTCCCTGATGCATGTATGGTAGGCAGTTGCAAGACAGAGAACCTGGGTATTGAGAAGATCATTATCAATACTATTTCAAATTCCAATATCAGGTACATCTTAGTATGCGGAACCGAGTCAAGGGGACACCTTTCAGGCAACACACTTCTTGCAATACACCATAACGGTATAGATGAGCAGGGCAGGATAATCGGGTCGGACGGTGCAATTCCCTTTATTGAGAATATACCCGCCAAGGCCATTGAACGATTCAGGCAGCAGGTGGAACTAATTGACAGGCGTGGACTTGTTGAGACCGGCAAGATACAGGAATTGATCAATGAATACCGGTCAAAGGGGAAACCCTTCCCTGAACCGCCGATGGTCATTGAAACCAGGAAAAAGAAACAAAAAATAGAGCGTGAGATCACAGGCGGGGACATGATGATAGCCCCCGGAATCCTGATGGACTCAGCATCAGGGGTCATATTTGCCGAGACCTGAAAAAAAACAGGACTGATCAATATGTTCACATTCCAGAAAGTGCAGGAGGTCGTCAATATCGCTAATATTAAGATTGGCGGCCAGCCCGGCGAGTACCCGACAGTACTGGCAGGGACCATCTTCTACAACAAACACAGCATAGTCTCAGACCCGGACAAAGGTATCTTTGATAAGCTCGCTGCCGAAAAACTGATCAACAGGCAGCAGGAACTCTCTGATGAGACCGGTAATCCATGCATGGTGCATATATATGCAGAGAGTGGTGATGCGGCAATGCGCTACCTGGACTTTGTGAGCAATGCGACCGATGCACCCTTGTTAATCGATTCTACTGAAAGCCGTGTACGGATGGCTGCAGCCAGTTATGTCAGTGAGATTGGCCTGGCAGATAAGACCATTTACAACAGCCTGAATATGGCAGTGACCGAAGAAGAGATCGAGGCACTGACTTTATCTGATATGGATTCTGCCATCATCCTGGGCTTCAATGCAATGGATTCAAGCCTGGGCGGGCGGATGGAGCTGTTGGAGGACGGTGGAAAGGTGCTGCCCCATGGTCTGCTTGAGACAGCAGATGAATGTGGCATCAAGAAGAAGCTCATCGACCCCAGCATTACCCCCCTGGGAAACGGTGCCGGAGTAGCGCTTCGGATGACCATTGCTGCCAAGGCAAAATGGGGCCACCCTGTGGGTTCAGGTATCCATAATGCCCCGTCTGCATGGAACTGGCTTCGAAATATTGGGAAAGAAGATAAACTCATTTACAAGATATGTGATATTGCATCCACTGGTATACAGCAGATGGCAGCTGGCGACTTTATATTGTACGGCCCCATCGAAAATGCGCGATATACATTCCCAATGGCAGCTATGGCTGATATTATGATATCAGAAAGCGTGGCAGACATGGGTGTAGAACCTGTAGAAGGTCACCCGGTATGGAAACTGGTTTGAATGTATCGATAATGGGGCCTGTGAATATACCGATACGTATAAATTTCATATACCATACTATGATATTAGTATAAGTTTATTAGTAGAAGTTTATTGGTAGAAGTTTATTGGTAGAAGTTTATTAGTAGAAGTTTATTGGTAGAAGTTTATTGGTAGAAGTTTATTGGTAGAAGTTTATTGGTAGAAGTTTATTAGTAGAACTTCATTAATAGAAGTCTGGTTTTATTGGACGTGACATGTTGTGAAAAAGCTGGGATTTTTTAAGCGCAGGAAACTCAAGTCCACATTGAAAAATGCACAAGACGGACTGACAATACTTATCAGGAAAAACCCTACTATAGATTCTCTTGTAAGTGCCTATGCCCTTGCAAGGATTGCAGAACATTTCCATATCAATGCAAAATGCTATTATTCCGGTACTGTACACCATAAGGGCCTGCTAAATATCATGGGATCTGGTATAGAACCCCTGCCTGATGTGATCATAGATGAACTTTCAGGTACTCTTGCTTTGGTTGATGTGGTCCCAAGTGAACTGCCTGAAGATGTCAGTGCCTTAATTGATATCCCTGCTATAATTATTTCACATTCCAGGATGGCGACTAAGGATATCAAATGCCATTATAAGGATATAAGGGCAAATGTTGAAACAACTTCCACCATCATGGTCCAGTACCTCAGAAGCCTGAAGGTACCAATAGACAGTACCATCGCAACCATGTTCCTGTTCGCAATCAGGGACAGAACCAGGACTTTTTTAACCAACCTGAATAAACACGGACTTGAAGCATACCTCTTTGTACTTGAGCACATGGACCATGACCTGCTCCTGAAATTAGAGAAACCAGATGTAAAATCCGAGACATTTAATGATCTTGCAAAAGCACTGAATAACAGGGAGATAAAAAATACATACCTTTTGACCAATACCGGTTATATCAAAGACCCTGGTACTTTGCCAAAGGTATGCAAATATATGCTTGACCTGGAAGGCATATCTACCGCCCTTGTCTATGCAGTTGATACTTCCAATATATACGTATATGCAACATCCAATAATATCGAGGTCAACCTGACACAGGTATTTAAAAAAGCATTCGGACACTGTGGTAATATAATCGGGAATTCCTCTTATGCATCCATTACAATTTCCCTGGGGCTATTTGGTGTAATTACCAGAAGCAGTAATAATACCGGAAGTAGAGAGTTAATGTTAGATACTATCAAAAATTCGATCTCATCAAGGTTCTCCAAGACCATTAAGGAAGGGGAAGGAAAACTGGAAAACGAATAACCTGCTTATTCGATAGAAATGTAACATCATTTACTGATATGGTATCTATAGAACAGGGCTGTATGGGCTGCACATTGGGTGATGAAAAAGATTATTCACTGAATACAGTATCTACAGAACCCAGCCCATATCCACCTTTGCACTGGACACAGACTCCCCTTGTAGTATCAAAGCAATTGCTACATACGAGACGGCCACACAACTGGCAGGTAAACATTGTAGCCGAATGGTGACATATACTGCAGATTCCTTTTAATTCCAAGATATATCGCCATCAATAGTGGTTAATTGATATAATGTCAAATAATTGAATCCTAAAATATACTTCAGGATGCCTGGTATGGGGAGTAGAACTCTTCTATTATCCACTGGCTCAATTCATCTTCCCAGTTCTTGTCAATGTTTTTCTTGTCGACCAACAGGGAAGATTTGTGTTCATCACATTTTTCGATTTTACATTTCATGATATTCATACCATTATTTTATATATTGCACTCTAAAAAACCATCATGTATTATGCCTTAAATAGTTGTCGATTTTTTCTACAGTCATCGGATGAAATAAGCAAAGTGGGTGGTAATTACCACCCACGGGTCTGCAGTATTTCCTGTTCGGGAATGCTGCTTATACTGATACCTTTCATCTGGTCGCCCAGACCCTTGGAAATCTCGGCCAGTACACCGGGATTGTCAAAATTATTAACAGCTTCTACAATGGCCGAGGCCATCATGGACGGATTCTCGGATTTGAAAATACCACTGCCTACGAAAACACCATCAACACCCAGCTTCATCATCAATGCCGCATCTGCAGGAGTGGCAACACCGCCGGCTGCAAAGTTCACTACTGGAAGGCGCTGTCGTTGGGCGGTCTCCACAACCAGTTCGATCGGAGCCTCGATCTCACGAGCCACCCGTTCCATTTCATGAAGGTCCATGCCCTTTAACTTACCAATCTGCTCGTTGATCTGGCGCATGTGCCGCACAGCTTCGCTCACATCACCAGTGCCGGCCTCGCCTTTAGTGCGTATCATGGCCGCTCCTTCGTGTATCCTGCGCAGGGCTTCGCCCAGGTCCCGTGCTCCGCATACGAAGGGTATGGTGAAGTTCCTTTTATCTATGTGGTATTTATCGTCAGCCGGTGTAAGCACTTCTGACTCATCGATCATATCCGCGCCTAATGCTTCTAATATCTCAGCTTCCACAAAATGCCCGATACGGGCCTTTGCCATGACAGGTATGGTGACAGAATCAATGATCTCGGCAATGATCTGCGGATCAGCCATCCGTGCCACTCCGCCCGTTTTCCTGATATCAGCCGGAACCATGTGCAGGGCCATGACAGCAACAGCCCCGGCATCTTCTGCTATATGCGCCTCTTCCGGAGTAGTTACATCCATGATGACCCCGCCCTTTTGCATTTTAGCAAACCCGCGTTTTAATAGTTCAGTACCGTGTCGTAATTTTTCAAGTTCCATTTTTATCAACCTTCAGTCTCAATGTCATTCATGCCTATTATCTTTACTTCTGGCAGCATATAAAGTATAATTCAGAATACTCATGTAAGGATGTATCCATATTATCCAGGTTAATCTAATATGATAAATGATAAAACTTGCTTTCTATTACCAAAAAAAGTGCAAACTTTATATATTTATACAATCTGAAACATAAAACTCCATAATCACTCATTTTACACCATTTTTTTTTGATTTTGCTTGATTTGTCGACATTTTTATATTGTATTAGTGTAAGATATTCTGTTTAATTATGGATGAATTGGATATTTTTATTCTTAAATTTCTTTCAAGGAATGGCCGGATGCACAGTACCGACATGTCAAAAGAACTTGGAGTTGCCACTTCTACCATCCACAAACGCATTAAGAACCTTGAATCCGAAGGTATAATTGAGAATTTTACAATAATAACTGACCCGTCCAAACTTGGTCTCAACATTACCACATTCATCGGCCTTAACATAGACTCAAGCCGCAGGATCAATATAATCAACAAGCTCAATGATATCGAAGATATACTTGAGATATATGAACTGCTGGAACCCTATGACCTGTTTTTAAAAGTAAGGACATTTGACATAAATTCCCTTAAGAACAATGTACTTCGCATAATCAATGAGATAGATGGGGTACTCGGGTCAAGCAGCCTGATCACTACAAAAAGGCATAAAGAAAAAGCATGTAACATTTTAATAAAGGAGGTAAAGTAAAATGATTTTAGGTCTGGAAACAGTTATGATCCTGACTGTGATAGTATATCTTCTTGGCGGGACATTCATATTATTCATTTATGAAGCTTATGGAAAAACGAAACAGAAAAACTTATTGATTTTGGCAATCGGATTATTTATCCTGATATTCGGCAGTAATTTTGATATCCTTGCTTCTGTAGTTTTACCTGGTATGTCTTCAGAAACTGCCCGGACAATTGCTTTATTAGTGGAAATCCCAGGTATACTGGTAATGCTGTATTCGGCATTGAAGTCGTAAGTAAATGGGGATAATAAATGGAAGGAAGATCAACAGACAGGCGAGAACGATTCGCAAGGAACTGGAAGCTTTTAGGGATTCCGTCGAAATCAAATTTTCAGGAAAACCTGTTGAACTCAAGGATATTAACCGAGGCCATAACAAGACTTATGGACCAGTTCCGGTCACAGACCCTTCCTGTTATCGAAGATATATGCTACCAGCTTGGCAAAGAGGACTCAAATAATTTGAAAAACACACTCCACATCAAGAAAGATACACCAAGATCATGCCTTGAACCTATAGAAATGATGTGCTTGCTAAACGGCATCGATACAGATATCATGTCAGAAAAAAATACCACAGCGTCCCTGAAAATATATGAGTGTCCTTTTAAAGATGTACTTGTGGGTATTGTACCTAATATCGTAGTGTGCAGGAACTATTTCAAGGGTATGGCACATGCTGTAAATCCTGAGGTAAGTGTCATGCAGCCTAATAAGAAATGCCATGAAGACGACCAGTGCGAGTTTATTGTCAAAGTGACACTTTGAGCCGACGTTTTGAGATTTTTTTTCTTAATCCCTGCCTTGCTTTACTTTGCCTTTCCTAACCCTTACTTTTTCTCACTGCAACAGCAGCCCCGTAATTAAAATCCTTCATCTCGGCTGCGCAAAGTAGCGCCTGTCCTGTTACAAGCAGGTTGTTTTCCAGATCCACCAGCAGTACTTCATCCATGGCCCTGATAGAAGGGTCAACATCAATGACATGTTTGGCAAACAGGGTTTTGCCTTTAAGGACAAAGGGTACTGCATCTGCATGTACAGTGACCCGATATGCAGGCAATTCCAGGAAATCATGCAGGCTCAGGGCACCTTTCATGCTTAATGTAAGGAGTCCGTCCCTGGCGCGGACAGTGGCGATCCTGGTCCCGTTAGAACTTACCTGCCTGATCCTGTTGGTCCTGGACATGAGAAACTCTGAATCGTCAGGGAACAGGGCACGGCCTGCCCCCCTGCCGAACTGGAAATCCGCAATGGTCATGACACGTTTAAGGTTGCTGGACATAAAACTCAAGAATATAGCCCCTCAATGGCTGTTTTTGCAAATTGCGATAATATCGCTCAATATGGCACTGGCAGTTTCCATTGACCCGGCACCTTTACCGGTCACACATACAGGACCTGCCATATCGGTCTTTAACAAGGCTACGTTAAGTGTGCCTCCCACTGCAAGTGGATGTTGTTCAGGCACAAGCTTGGGTGAGACCTTAATTATACCATTCTCACCGTCTTTCACCTCTCCAATAAGCTTGATAACCATCCCTTCGTCCCCAGCCAGGGTGAGGGCTTCGGGTGTGATCCTGGTGATGCCTGTGACCTCTACATTATTGTAGGTTACATCCATCCCGAAAATGGAATTTGCCAGTATGACAAGTTTACATGCGGAATCGATACCTTCAACATCGTATGTAGGATCGGTTTCTGCATAGCCAAGTTCCTGGGCCTCACCCAGTACGTGCTGGTATGATAAGCCTTCCTCTGTCATCCGGCTGAGTATGTAGTTGCAGGTACCGTTCAATATCCCTTCTATAGCAATGATCTTGTTGCCTGCCAGGGCATCCTGTGCCAGGTTCAATATTGGCATGGCACCGCCCACTGTCGCTTCATACCTGAAATGAACAGCATTCTTTTTTGCTTCATCACATAACTGGCTGTACTTGAGTGCCAGCGGACCTTTATTGGAGGTTACCACATGCCGCCCATGCCTGAATGCCTCCAGCATATAGGTAAGACCAGGTTCCCCGTTATCTATATTTGTCGGGGTAACTTCCACTACCAGTTCATGATCCACATCCCTGATCACTTCAAGTGACATAACACCAGATGTGGCAATCGAACCAGATTCCTTTTTCCTTTCAATTGCAGCCTCAAGGTCTACTCCATCAAGGTCGATGCATGCACCATGGCTGTCAGATATTGCAACTACTTTGAGGTTTAAACCTGCACTTTCCAGGTATTCCTGTTTTTGTAATAATGCATTAGCTATGCCCTGGCCCACAGCCCCGAATCCGATTATGGAAAGTCTTATGGTCTTCATGTTTTCACCGATAATTGATCCTTTTCTATGGGTTCGATGACCAGCAGGTCCTTTTCCAAGGCAACCCGTCTTAATATGTCCAGTGCTTTACCAAGTTGTGCCATATCTACTGCATTTATAACCAGGGATGCTGATGAGGGTTCATTTATCGCGGGCATGGAGATGGACAGGCTCACAACTTCGGCAAAGCCAGTGCTGTCGATCTGGTCAATGGTATCACCCATGTCACTGTGGACTATGTGGCCTATAAGGATGACCGTCACTTCTTCGTACATTAGTTTTTTTCCCACACATACTATTCGGACCCCTCCTTCTTCCAGTTCGGCGATGATATCATTTAATTTTCCATTGGTCAACTGGAAAACGACCTGTACAGGTATGGCACCCCTTGGTGTACGCTGGTCGTGGTGGTGCAGGACACTCATTATATTGGCACCGAACGTGGAAAGTGGTTTGAGGGCCTGGACAAGCTGGCCGGGTCTATCTTTCAACTCAAGGTCCATTGAAACAATCATAGAATATATTCCTGGGATATATTTCAGGCACTTAATGCCTGTGGCGATAAAATTTGATTTATTTACGCCCTTGTCAGTATTAAGCATTTTGTGTATTAGGTTTTTCAACGTATAGGGAAGTATAAACTTTCCTGCAGGCTTAGAAAATGCGAACGTTAGCGAGCATTTTATTGACGTATAGGAAATTATAAACGCATTTTGATATAGATATAGCTAATTTTCTTACTTTCAATCAAATCTTTTGACAGGATTTACAGGATTGGATCGTATCCTGTCAATCCTGTTGATCCTGTCTGATTTTTCCATTTTTTTAATTAACAGGTCCCTGAATATCATTAAAAAAGTTCATCAATGAGAATTTTACTTTATCCAGTTCCACATCTATGATCTCCTCACGCTCCTCCTGCGGAAAGGCACTAAATACCGAATATTTTTTCCACTGCCGTGGTGATGTGGGGGTGAACCTGCCGTCCAGCAGGATCCGCACGCCATGGTCAGTTGGAGAGCGAATGACCCGACCCATTGCCTGCCTGATCTTACGTATGGCAGGCACCTCTATAGCGTAATCCCAGCCGTGCCCGGCAAACTCATGCTCATAAGCGGATTCAATAGCCCGCATACGATCGTTCAGGGCAGGGTAGCCCACCCCTACGATCACAACAGTCCTGCCCCGCCCTTCTTTGTAATCGACACCTTCGGTCAGGGTACCCCACAGATAGGAAAATATCACAGCTTTATGGCCAGATTCACCTATCTGGAAGAACTCCTCCCTGATCTGCCCGGAAGATGTACCGACCTCGTCCAGGTATACGGGTATGTCGGTGGTGATGCGATCCTTATACATCAGGGCCTCGTGATAACTCTGGAAGAACACCAGTATATTCCCCCTGCTGCAGTGGATGATATCGTTAAGTGCATGGGTCACCTGTTCAACAATTATGGGATCGTCCCTGTTCCTGGCGAACAGGGGCGGTATATTAACGGCAATGGTAAGCCTGTTATCTTCAGGGAATGTAAGGCCGAATGCTATTTCCTCCACCTGCCGGTTGATGGCAAGTGAGGTACACATTACAGGGAAGGGCTTAAGGGTAGCAGACATGAGGATGGAGGAGTGTAATGAACTAAACAGCGGTGCGGTAATGTTTCGCGGGATACACGAAACAAGTTCTATCCTGCCTTCCATTTCACCATCCCGCATTCTCAGGTTGAGTATTGGATAATAGATCGGGTCCGCGGCATGTTCAAGGTAGAACCTGGCAAATTCGGCACTGCGCAGCAGCTGGGACCTTTTCCGCCTTCCTGTATGTCCGCTTTTATACTGCTCTTTATAAAAATCATCAAGGAACTGCCCCAGTTCAACTGCTTCTTCAAGCAGGTCACCCAGGTCGGTTATCCCTGCCTCAACCACTTGTTCCAGTAAACGATGCAGGAAATAGTCGTTCCTGTGTTTAGGGTCGCAGATGCTTACATCCTTCCATGTGCTGCTCAGGCGCTCCCTTTCGCCGAACTCCAGTCTTGACTCGTATGTATCCTTCAAATGCAGGTGCATGGTCTTGAAGAACACCTCCATATCCCTGATGCGGTATGAATCGTTCCTGCCCATGGCCTCGTTGGCAGTCACTTCCTCATATGCGTGCTGTAAGCTGTATTCGGGCAGCATCATGGATGAGTGGCTCCTGGCAGCAGATTCGATGTTATGGGCCTCATCAAAGATTATTATTGCATCATCCAGCCCCCTGTCTATCCAGCCCAGTAAGTTGCTTAAGATGTCAAAGTTCAGGATATGGTGATAGTTACAGATTACCAGATTGGCATGTATCATCTGGCGTTTGACCAGTTCATAACTGCACATTCCTCTTTCATAGGCCCATTCGTTTAAATCCTCAGGCGTGCGTACATCTTCATAGTACCATGCAGAAAAATCCTCTGTATCAGATATTGCAACTTTATACAGGTATGAGCAGTGCCGGTCACGAAGTTCCCTTACACGTTTTTCCAGTTCGTTCAGTTCATCCACTGCGCTCAGTTCACCTGGCATTGTCCTGCCAGATCCTGACGCTGCTTTATCCGGCCCCTGTTCTAATTCCTGCTGCAGATCAAGGCGCGATTCAAGTTCTGAGATCTCCCGCTCTTTGCCTATCAACTCATAGGTATTTTCCCTGAGCACGCTGCAGGTCTCGTAATCCTCATCCCTGGGGCACATGTGCTTTTTCCCTTTCAGGACTGCTACTTTTATGTCCTGCATCTGCTTGATCTCCCTGGATTCTTCAATGAACTGGAGCATCTGCTGGTGGACATTGGTGGCGATTATGACCACCTTGCCCAGTTTTTGTGCTGCGGCCAGGGACGGGACAAGGGCACTTAAGGTCTTTCCGGTCCCGCAGGCACCTTCGAACATTATTATCTTTTTGTCCAGGATGGCATTATAAATGGAATCCATTGCCTCTTTTTGGTTTGGGTAACAGGTGGGCTTGGGGAAGAAATCCATGAGGTCAGGAGTCATTAAAGTAACATTCCTATTACCCTTTAAATATGGTTGGTAACCGGACTGTAAAAGTGTAATTCATCATAATAACAGATATAAAGATTTATCTATGTGGAAGGTTTATTATTAATTGGAGGTGTATTGAAAATGTTCTACCAATGCAAAACATGTGGCTATAAGTACAATTTTGACGTTAGCTACATAAAAGCCAAATGCTTGATCTGCGGGTCTAACCCAATTAGCTTCACAGAGATAAAACCAAAAACTGATTGGCCCAATTTGTTTAGTTAAATTACATTTTTACTCAATTCTATTTTGCTCAAACTTTTATGAATTGTAGATTTTACATTAGATCAGAGCTTGATTTTGAGTTCAGTATAAAACGCATTCATGATGTACTATTGAGTATAGGGTGTGCTTGAACTGAACAAATACAAATACAAATATTATATTAATAATCAACAATAACGGTTCAATGTGAGAAAAATGGATAAAAAGATATTGATGTTATGTGTGGTGTTCATGATTTTTTCAACCGCAGCCCATGTTCATTCTGAAACAATTCCTGCAAATATCTGGGAGTTCACCGAGGATTACTATGACGTGATAGGTGAACCGCAACTTGCAGCCTCTATTGTGGGAGACCCGGAATATGAAAGTGGTGAGACATCTACAATTTTTATCCAGTTGATGAACGACGGGCTTATATTCGGGTTTGAGACTGATGAGACCCCATCCAACTCCAATGAAACCATGGATGCCCAGGCAGAGCTTGATCTGGAATACGATGTTACTACTGCCATCAATATCAGGGGAACCCTGGAAACTGAAGATGGAAATGCATTCAGGGTTTTAAGTGGTCTCCAGCAGGCAGGCTCTCTAAGGAGCAGTGAAACATCCCAGCCAATGGAGTTCGATATCGAGATATTTGAGAACGCACCCGCCGGGACATATTATCTCACTCTGAACCTGACTTACCAATACCAGTATGATGTGAAGGTAGAAGGATATCCGGATAAGGAATTCGATTACTGGTACATAACCAAGAACCAGACGATCCCTCTTCAGATAATTGTAAAACCAAGGGCCCAGTTTGAGATCGTTAAGGTCAGCGATAGCCTGGTTTCAGGTGGGCAGGGTGTTCTTTATATTACATACAAGAACACAGGGGATGAAGTGGCAGAGGATGCTGTGGCCAGGATAAGTGTGGTAGACCCCTTCAGTACCACTGATGACCAGGCATTCCTGGGCACACTGAACCCTGGCGGCTCCTATGAAGCACAATATAAGGTAAAAGTGGATAAGGATGCCCTGTCCAAGGCCTATGGTATCAATACCGAAGTGAAATACAGGGATGAACACGGCGATACACAGATTTCGGATGTTATGAAAGCATCTATTGAAGTGCGGGAATCCGTTCCCCTGGTCCAGAGGATAGGCTATGCAGGTTATCTGCTGGTAATTTTCGTAATACTGGGCGCTGCAGGATACTATTTCTACAAAAAACAGGGCAATACAGGAAAATGAGATGTCTGGAAAAATATAGGTGATCGAATTAACTCTCAAACCAATTGAATCCCTCATAATACAAAAAAAGCAAGAACTCCAGGGTGTCATCGATTATCCGGATAAGACACTTAGCAGCATTATCAGGGAAATTGGATTTAAGTGCGACCTGTGCAGCAAATGCTGTACAGCAGAATTCAATGACCATGTATTCCTGCTGGATACTGATGCCGCCCGGATAAAGCAGATAGCACCAGACGCCCTTGTCCCTGCACCGTACTATGAGTTCTGTGACAGGGAGGGGAGGTTCTATGTGTCAGGTTATGCCCTTAAGAGCAGGCCGGATGGTTCATGCATCTTTTTAGAACAGGGACGGTGCAGTATCTACAGCCAGCGCCTTACTATTTGCCGGATATATCCGTATATGCTTCACAGGGAGGCGGATGAAGATGGAAATATGGACTGGCGGCAGATAAGCGGTTTGAATGAGCACGGGTGCTACCATGCTGAGATCGAAAAAGGGGAGTGCCGCCAGATCGCAGAGGAGACTAAAGGATACGAGATAGCCTGCCTGGAACAGGAGATCGGGTTCCTGGAGGCAGTAGATGCCCGTTTTCGGGAGAACGGGCTCAGGCACGTACAGGGGATCTACGATAAACAGATGAGGCACTTCCGGAATGGCGGTGAGATAGAGGTCCAGGTGTATTATGGGGGGGGGGTTCGAGAAGAACTTGATACGAATAAGCGATTATGTATCAGGCAGTGTATCATTTGCCATTGGTTAAGGCCACTATCTACAGAAAAAAAGAGATGGATCGGTCAGCATCCTGACCCAATCACACCTTCTAATGGTCACTATTTAAGTACACCATTCGAAAACTCAGTAAAACCGATCCGTTCTATGAGTTCACCCAAACGCTCTTTTGGCTTACCATTTGCTTTATAGTAGTCAATGATATCCTGCGTCACTTTCATTGCATCATCTATCGATGCAGCATAAGTCAGTTCCGTTCCGATTCTTGGCTTCCTGCCAGCTTCACCACCAACTACTACTTTAAATCCATCCTTGAACCCAATGAACCCAATATCCTTCACCCATGACTCAGCACAGCAGTTAGGACATCCGGATGCTCCCATCTTGAACTTAGCCGGCAGACTCATACCATGGTATGCTTCATGCAGTGCCATCCCAAGGCTCAAACTATCTGAGACAGCTCGTTTACAGAATGCAGTTCCGGGACATATTTTGACACTTCGAACACACAGCCCTATCGCAGCACCAGGGCTCATCCCAAGGTCTTTCCAGGCATTATCAATATCTTCTTCTTTAAGGCCTACGATCACCATACGCTGTGCACTCGTGATCTTTATTGCTGCTGCATTATATTTTTCTGCGACATCAGCAAACTTTCGCAAAATTTCCGGCGGTACTATACCAGCAGGCGTATCAGGTGCTATTGCATATGTTTCCCTGTCTCTTTGCAGTACTGCTCCTTTCTCAGGAAGATCTGTTTTCTTTTCATCAGCCATTTTCATAACTCCTTTGTTGGTGTCTGGTACGCAAACCTTTTAAAGGTTTATCGATATGCTAATATTTATTATGAATATATAACTTTATGGTACGAATTTCGTCCTTTTATTTCCCATATAATATATACACCAACGTGATGATACTACAATGATCGACGAAAAAGATTTAAGTATAATAGATATGCTGCGTGAGAATGCACGCATTCCAGTTACAGAAATTGCATCAAGGCTTGATGTTAGTGAATCAACTATACGAAAGCGTATCAGAGGACTTGAAAAAAATGGCGTAATAACACAATACACTGTTGTTGTTGATCCTTCAAAACTCGGTTACAATTCGGTTTCTATGGTCGGTATAGATGTTGAATCAACACATCTTCTTGATGTCGCAATGCGAATGACCGAATTTCCTGAAGTGAAATTTGTTGCAACTTCGACTGGAGATCATATGATCATAACAGAGATCTGGACCAATGACAGTAAAGAACTTGGCAGGTTTATTGCAAAGAACATTGAAAAACAGGAAGGCGTAAAGAGGGTATCTCCAACTATTATCCTGGAGAACTGGAAAGTCCATAGTGGATATCTCCTGCCGTGATCATTAAGTATGGAATTACTGATCTATTGATCTACTGATCTAACGAAGTCCTTTCTCTACAGCTTCCCGAATAATATATCCTCCTTTGTGCAGTATAGTATCTTCCAGTTGCACATCCCTATCCATGCTGGCTGTACATGGATATGAGTGGTGGGCATTTGAGATTGTTTCTTTATAATCTGCGATATCTGACCACTTTAATTTCCTTGCAACAAACCAGGTGCTTCCACACGGAGCGTCCCTGACTACTTCTACCCTGGTAAAAAATCTGCCATCTTCACTCAAACATATCTTTAGTTCAGGTTTACCAAAACCAAGCTTTACGAACATATCAATCACAGGCTTACCTGTTAATGTCAATGAGCAGAAAGGTTTGGGGAACTCACATTCTACACCTATGGATTCAAGTTTCTCTCGTATCTGTTTTTGAAGCCCTGGTGGTGCCCAGCCCGGCTCTTCCACAGGAACGATCACTGCCCTGGCATTTATCGAGTCTGCTATTGCAGGGATATCAGCCAGCAGGTCTGGGTGGATGCCCAGAGCAATGATCAGGTCACAATGACCGATCTTTGGAAACAGGTCTGCTGGATTGTCAATAAAATCAGGCAGGTCTGCTGGAAGTTCATGGATCTCATACACCATATCTGCAAAAGATATCCTGCCTATACGGCACTTATCACACAGATCGCCGCAGGCCGTACAGAAATTACTGAGATTAACCAGGTTTCCAACAACCTTTTTTCCAAACTCACCGGAATATAAAATGCAGATTTGCATATATCCCTCTGTCATGTTCCAAATGCTTGCTTAAAGCTGTCCATCAACTCTTGAGTATTGTGTACTCTTCTTGAATATTTCTTATTTTTCTTAATAACGCTTAAATGAACAGAAGGTGTTTCAACAGGTTCGCCAAAAATACCCTGCATGATCCCGGCAAAGATATTCTGGGTCTTTTTATCTTCGAGATCTAATTCCCCGAAATGTGCAAACCATATACCCAGTTTATTCTCTCCCGAGCTTATGGTTATTTTCCTTATCCTGTGCTCCCACCATGTATGCACCTTGATATCGTATTCCATAGTTAATCCTCATTATTAATAATATACTCTTCATATTCAATACTTCCGAATACTCCTACTTCTGATTAGTAATCAGTTAGTCTTTATTCCTCACAATGTGTGAAAAATTTATAACAGTATATGCGATTTTCCATAATAAAAAGGATACCATCTTACGGCACTGTCCGCTGCACAGTTTGTAAAGTGGATATTACAGTGTGACTATAATATCCACTTTATCTTAATGTGAAAGATCTCTTACAGCTTACAGGGAGCTTACAGGGAAGTTCCTGCCTACTCTTCAACAACCTTTACCTGTTTCATCACGTCGCCCTGGCGTATAGCATTCACTACATCCATACCTTCGATCACCTGGCCGAATACGGTATGCACGCCGTCAAGATGGGGCTGGGGCGAGTGAGTGATAAAGAACTGGCTGCCGCCTGTATCCTTTCCGGCATGGGCCATAGAGAGTGTGCCTGTAGTGTGTTTTTTGGGATTTATCTCGCATTTTATGGCATATCCAGGCCCACCTGTGCCGTTACCTACGGGACAGCCACCCTGTATCATGAAATTCGGGATGACCCTGTGGAATTTGAGCCCGTTATAGTATCCCTTGTTTATCAGTTTGACAAAATTCGCCACTGTGTTGGGAGCGTCATTTTCGAACAATTCCAGTACAATATTGCCTTTATCTGTTTCAATTATTGCTTTTTTCATAATTATTCACCTCGATGCAGGATTAATGGATGAGGTTGATTTAATAGTTTATGTTCGTTTAATATTCCGGGTAATGGGAATTATAAACCGCCGAAATTTTGGATTTTTCTACAGCAGTTAACATTAATTCGCCACTAATCGAAATAGATGCAAATCACTGTCAATTGGTCTACTAAAATAACAGTGAAATGATTTATATTATGTGTGGCGTTAATTATATAGTCTAATACTCGATAACATTATTATCATTCTGTACCTATAATCTGATCAAGAAAAAGAGGAATCTATTTGTTATTACCACTAAAATGCCCTCGCCTTCAAACAGGTTGCAATGCAATAATGTCGGCCAGGGATGAGCATATTGATAAGTGTTATGATAAATGTGAAAATCCGGAAGAATACATCTATTGCGAACATTACAGCAGTGGTGCATTGATCCAGGAAAGTAACATTCATATAATGCAAATTGTGCAATCCATGCGCAAACGATAAATTAGAGGATACTCTCTATCATCCGGGACCCTTCTTCTGTCTTGAATATGGGTGGCTCCCAGTCCTTGACTATCCGGGTTCTCATGGCTTTTGTTTTTTCTCCTGTTAACGGATTTTGACCATCCTTTTCAAACTTCTGTTTATAGACCAATATACCTCTGCGCTGCCATGCAGGAGTTTCTGATAAGTTTATACCATAACCCCAGGCAAGTTCATGCAAGTCATCGGATTTCAGGCCTTTCAACCTTTCTGCGGCCTGTTTAGCTGAAAAACCATCATCCCTTAAAAGGTAAAAAGCATATGAACTCACCAGGTTGCGCCAGCATTCCTCCTGACGCCAGATCAGGTAATCAATTATATCTTTGGAATCTATTACGCAAACCCTTGAGTCAAAAGACATAGGATCGGGACTGCCCAGGTTTAAAGCAAGTGCTGAAGAAATAAAGCTGGGAATAACAGAATCGATCTTCTCCAGCCTGCCATTGAACGGCAGGTCCCCTATAAAAAACAGGCTGACCTCATCAGAAAATAAATATGCTAACACGGGATTGATCCCACTTTTACTAAAAAAGAGTTCAATGGATTCAACCATTCCATTAGCGAAACGAATATCAAATGGCTTACTGAACTGTAATTTGCGAAGGACCTTTCCAAACCTTCTCCCATCGACTCTTACAATAGCCGTGTCCGGAACCTTTAGTTGCGAGAAAATCTCACAGTCCTTCATCCTGGCATTAAAAAGCATTAATCAGATTCTTCTTCTTCCTCTTCGGACTTCTTTAACCTGTGAACCATCTGTTTTATAAGAATAACATCAGCTACTGCAATTACCCAGCGGTAAGGCAGGATTATGCCCTTATTGCCTTCAACATTGAACAACTTATCATTTATTTTTCTCACTGCCAATCCCGTTATCTTGGATTCATTGGGATCGAGGATGACATCATTGACTTTACCAATATAAACGCCTTTATCAGTGTAAACGTTTAATCCGAACAATGTAGATATTTCCGCGCGCATGATTATCCCTCTTTTGGTATGTGTTAAACTTAACGAGATATATACTTTTTTAATATATGTGGATGTATAAACCACTTTTAGCCAGATAAATCTAACAAGCGATAGAGATTCAACTTAAACGATGGAAAGTATATGTATCTGCAGTATAATTAATATCTTCCTTATATTCTAGTAGGAATCCTGATATTATCGGTGAAGTAATGAATCAAGACGAAAATGATTACACTATCAATTACTCTATCAACATATCTTCTGATACCGTTGACAGACCTGTTTCTGACAACCCGGCAGAAAATATAATCATAGTAGGCACGGCCCATGTATCTGATAAAAGCGTGGCAGAGGTAGAGGAAACCATAGACCGTGAGCGTCCTGATGTAGTGGCTGTTGAACTATGTCCTGCCCGGTACCAGGCGCTGACTGAAAAGGTAGAAACTAAAAAGATATCAGCTAAGGATATTCTCAGCGGCGGGAAACCATATTATTTCCTGGTTCACTGGCTTATGGCATATGTCCAGAAGAAGATCGGTGATGATCTGGGCGTCGACCCCGGGGCCGAAATGCTGCAGGCCATAAAGAAAGCCGAATCCACGGGCGCACGTATCGTACTTGTGGACAGGGATATCCAGATAACACTTCAGCGGTTCTGGCACAGCATGAGCATCTGGGAAAAACTCAAGATGACCGGGGCTATGCTTACTGCAGCCCTGGGGTTCAAGGGTGAAGAACTCGATATTGAATCTGTTACCGAAGAAGATGTTGTAACCCAGCTGATCGAGGAATTGCGGAAGTTTGCACCCTCGGCTGCCAGGGTATTTATAGATGAAAGGGATGCATATATTTCGGCAAACTTACTGAATGCTGCAAAGTCCAGCCGTGTGGTGGCAGTAGTGGGTGCAGGGCACAGGGAAGGTATAAAAAGATATCTTGAACATCCTGATACCTTACCACCACTGGAACAACTGCTAGATGTACCTAAAAAGAGATTCAGCATCACAAAGGTATTAGGGCTGACCTTTGTTGCCCTTGCCTTTGCCACATTCCTTTTAGTCATTCTCGGCATAATAAAAGGTGCCATATCTCCTTATATGCTATTGGTAGCTATGGGTTACTGGTTTATTATCAACGGCGTCTTAAGCGCTGCCGGTGCTGCCCTGGCCAGGGGTCACCCCAAATCCATTGCTACAGCTTTTCTGGTGGCATGGCTCACATCCCTCAACCCTATGATGGCTGCGGGTTGGTTTGCCGGACTGATGGAAGCAAAACAGCGTACACCCACCACAGACGATTTCAGGTCGATAATGGATGCTGAAACCGTTCATGACATGCTTGATAATAGGTTGTTCCGCGTGCTTTTGGTGGCTGCACTTGCAAATCTGGGAAGCGTGCTGGGTACGATCATAGGGGTTATAGTGATAGTGAACGTGACAGGGATAGACCCCACTGATACCCTGCAAAATATTTTCAACAATATCAGTGACCTGTTCAGATTCCCACAATAGCAAAGGGAAGAGAGAATGACGGAGCATATACTTCAAAAAACAGGTACCTTGCATCCTGACCAATTACCTCGGTAGGCAAAACGGTCCAATCGTCATGAATGTACTGTTGTAACTGCATTAGGTTGATATTATTCTTGAGGATCCAATCCCGCCTTACTTTGAATCTGACCACGGCTTTCTCAATATATTCATTCTCAAGGTTGATATGGATATTATTGTATTCATATACCAACTCATTTTTGATGGGTTTTGCCTCCTGGGATGGGGCATTTAAGGATTCAACAGTGAGCTTTACATTTTTTTGTGTGACCTTTGATTTAAAGTCTATGACAGTGATACTATGATTTGCTTCAAAGGCTTTGATTATCCTTTTGCCCTTCATCACTAAAATTGGGACTGTGTCTGAAAATATTACATTTGAATCGTCATAAATCTCAGGTTTTGGTTCAGAGGGTTCTTTGGATTGAATCATATCTTCCAATGAAGAAGGTTTATTGGATTCGACTTTTATTGATGCTGGAATTGGTTGTTGATCAGTGGATGAGACTGTTTTAGTGGGTGCTTGTATTTCAACGGGTTTTTGTTTTACTGGCTCTACTATTTCAGGCGGTTTCTTTTCTTTCGTGGATGATAATGTCAGTATCTTTTGTATCAGTGGTTTAAATGTTTCAGGTGATTTACTTTCATATTTTTCAATATTTGATATGGCAACTGTTAGTCCAACATCGATAATTGAATTCTTTTCTTCACCATAATAGCGGCGTGCGTAACTGATGGCATGATCCATTAAAAAAAGTAAAGAAATAAGTACCAGGATTATGATAAAAAAACCGGTGTCCTGGTTTGTCTCAAGCCATGCGGTTCCCAGATGGGTGGTATCAAGAATGAATAAGGTCAACATTAATAGAATATAACCAGAAGCGACAGTTCCAATTATGTGCAGCGCTTTTCTGAATGACGGATTTGCCATGATCTCATCTAACCCGGCATTAGCCTCAGACATCTAATCCCGCCTCCTGCTAATAAAGTATAATGTTATCAAAGGAATCAATGCTGCCAATAACTGGAATCCGGGTACCTTTGCCATCCATGTTCCTGTCCATGTGACTGGTGTGGTGGTCGGTGTTATTTCAGGGCTGTTCTGCTCTGTATTACTCTGGGTGGGGGTAGTTATCATGCCAAGTCCACCCGGGTTTGCTGTGGGTTCGCTGGTGGGGATAATTATTACTTCCCTTCCTGATATCGCCATGGGTCCCAGGCTTCCTCTAATGGGGAGGCTGGCTTTGAACAGATAGCTGGTGGAGTCTTCTCCAATTTTCTGGGTAGACATTTTTTCCCATATACGTGTGCGGTCGTTGTAGCTGTAAAAACTGATTGTGTTCAGGATGATGTCATTGTCGCGGACCCATGATCGATCTACTATGAACGTGATGGTTGGATCTTTTATGTTGTTGTTGGAGAAATAGCCCATGTTGCCAATCCAGACATTCAGGTTCTTGAATACTATGTTCGGTGCGTTTTTATTAACAATTGTAGAGGTATGGTTAAGTATCTCTACTTTTGCAGCTACTTTTCCACCACTTGTCAGGCCTGTGAACTGGATGTGCTGCACGTAGTTGCCTTTAAGTTTAAAGTTGTATTTTACATTCAGGTCCTTACCTACAAACTGGCGGTCTGTCTCTGTGCATACTATGTTCGCAAAGGCTTCACCTGAGGTCCCACCGCCGCCTCCACCTCCTCCACCGCTACTGCCACTAGTATAGAGTGTATAGGTAAGGGTAGTGGTGTTGGTATTGCCTGCAGCGTCATATGCGATTATATCAACTTTTTTTGTTAAATCGGCAGTAACTGTACCACTCCAGTGAGTAGCATTTCGTCTGGTCAGGTCAATATTATTATTGGCAGTTACTGAGGTTACTCCTATATTGTCGGTTACATTGATAGTGACTGTTAGTGTTTCACCTGATTTTACGTTACTTGTTTTACTGAGATATTTATCATTTATAATGGGGGGTGTAATATCGTTGATATCGGTTGTGGTAAATGTTTTTGTTTCAGATTGATTGCTGTTTCCGATTGAGTCGGTACTGTTCACAACATAGTAATATTTAGTATCATTCATAAGACCAGTGAGGACAATATAATGATTAATTACTAATGCTGAATCATTTATTTCATTATTCAAATTTGCAGTATTTATGCCATATTTTACGAGAGAATCACTTATTTCATCTGTATCCCAAAAGATAATTACTGAGTTGTTAGATGCGGGACCATTTATTACATTGAAAATACTTGGAGGAGTAGCATCCACTTCCACTGTCCAATCCCACTTCTTTGAAACGGTGTTATTGCCGTCACTGGCAATAGCAGTGACATTATGTACTCCAACACCTGCTAAGGTATTGGTGTAATATGCTGCCGTCGTGCTTGAATCGGATTCAACGGATGAACCGTTAATGTACCATTCCACATCAGCCATCCAGTTAAGCGTTATACTAAATGTCTGATCTGTCCCAATCGTAGTGGTAGGATTATTGGCCGGAAGGAAGGAAGTGATTGTCAAAGGTACATTTGTCACTGTCACAGTTACCAATTGGCTTATATTTCCACCGTGTCCATCACTGGTGTTGAAGAACCAGGAATAATCTCCTGAATCACCGTAACCTGGTGTCCAGGTGAACTCTCCAGTATTTTCGTTAAATGAACCTTTGTTATTATTTGAAGAATTTGTAAGTGCGTCACCATCTGCATCTGAGACTATTAAGGAAAAGGTCAATAGTCCTCCTTCAGCCACTGTTTTATCTGGGATATTAGTCTGGACTGGAACATTATTAGCAACCTGAACATTGGCAGTGATACTGGCAGAATTCATTGTTCCACCACCTGAAGCATTGTAAGCATAAACTGTAATATTGCTCCAGTCGTGCGGGTCTAGATTTGTATCGTAATAATAAGTGTTAGAGGTATAATGCCATTCACCGTTTACGCTTACATTGTACCCATCAGTGATGTTGGCACCTGTACCTTCCTCCCAGTTATGATTTACCCAAAAGTTGCCGCTGGTATTGTCGAGGTTGATTGGAGCAGGAGGAATATATGTAGGAATTGTGTCTACTTCCACTGTCCAGTCCCACTGCTTTGAAACGGTGTCATTGCCGTCACTGGCAATAGCAGTGACACTATGTACTCCAACACCTGCTAAGGTATTGGTGTAATATGCTACCGTCGTGCTTGGATCAGATTCAACGGATAAACCGTTAATGTACCATTCCACATCAGCCATCCAGTTAAGCGTTATACTAAATGTCTGATCTGTCCCAATCGTAGTGGTAGGATTATTGGCCGGAAGGAAGGAAGTGATTGTCAAAGGTACATTTGTCACTGTCACAGTTACCAATTGGCTTATATTTCCACCGTGTCCATCACTGGTGTTGAAGAACCAGGAATAATCTCCTGAATCACCGTAACCTGGTGTCCAGGTGAACTCTCCAGTATTTTCGTTAAATGAACCTTTGTTATTATTTGAA
>Ga0255457_1017_pt1 | contig 44781 bp, 54 predicted proteins | sample ANMaggQBNCT02L10_FD_182650 | JGI IMG/M metagenome (GOLD analysis project Ga0255457, IMG submission 182650) | Sediment cell enrichment communities from methane seep in Santa Monica Basin, California, United Staets - ANME aggregate JGI... | ecosystem: Environmental > Aquatic > Marine > Cold seeps >...
CCCATATTGATGGTATGATTGAAGGTGTATTACCAGAAATGCAATTTACCTTTATCCCTTTGCCTGCCAATTTATTGATTGTTTTGCAGCAAACTATAATTCATATTGGCATATGTGCTGTGTATCTACACAAATCTTCTGTAAAATTGACCAACTTATTTCTTGGCAGTCCCTGGTTCCACTCCTGCCAGGTCATAGCCTGTTAATCCTCTATTACATATTCGAATACAAGCTGCGCTGCAATAAAAAATACCAGATCGTAAACGACCAACAGCCTGATCTCATCGATTGCAGCAAACAGGTCGCCAGTTGACAGCACCTTCTGGGTCGCCATCACGGAAGACATGATCAGCGGAATAATAATAGGGAACAGGATCACAGGAAGCAGGATCTCTCTTGTCCTCATATTGACTGTCAGGGCAGAGAACAGTGTCCCTACCAGAATAAAACCGATGGTACCCAGCAGGATTATGACAATAAGACCGGCCAGCCCCTTTACATCACTAAAATTGAACAGGACAATGAACAGGGGTACAATAATAGCTTCGATTAAAAACATTATGACCAGGTTGGACACAACCTTACCGAGGTAAATGGTGGAAGGGTCAACCGGACATAATTTCAGTCCGTCAAGGCACCCCTCCTCCATCTCGCTGGAAAATGAACGGGACAGGCCCAGCATTCCGGCAAAGGTAAAAGCTATCCACAATATACCGGGCGCAATATCTTCTACTTTGATATTAAACAGGATGTTGCTGAAAGAGTAGTTGAATATGACTATCACAAGCAGCGAGAATATGACCATGCTGTTCAACATCTGCTTGGTCCGAAACTCCATTAGCAGATCCTTCCAGGCAAGGTAAAGGAAATCCTTCAATTGTCACACCTCCCTGACATAATGTTCATAGGTATGGCGAAACTGCTCCACGCTTTCCATCTTATCCTTAGCGGCCTCGTACACGATCTTCCCGCCATGCAGGATAACAACCTTATCGGCAAGTGCCAGCCCCCGCTCGATATCATGGGATACCATGACCTGGGTCTTGTCTGATACATCAAGTTCGTTTAAGATAGAATCAAATGTAGCTGCTGCATGCTGGTCAAGCCCAGTGTAGGGTTCATCCAGGAACAGTATCTTCGGGTCATGCAGGATGGCCCGGGCAATGCTCAGGCGCTGTTTCATACCCCTGCTGAATGTACCCACCCTGTCATCCAGCCTGTACTGCAACCCTACTTCTTCCACAAGTTCATGTATTCTTGCCTCCAGCTTATCCCTGTGCATACCGTACATCCTGCCAAAGAACAGCAAGTTCTCTTTTGCAGTAAGGTCCTGGTACAGGTAGGTCTCATGCGAGATCACACCGATAAGCCGCCTTACTTCCAGTGGTGATTTCTTAACATCCAGGTCATGTACAAGCACAGTCCCTGAAGTGGGGCTGACCAGGGTTGACATGATCTTGACCAGTGTGGTCTTGCCGGCACCGTTGGGACCGAATATGGTTAAAAAATCCCCTGTCTTGATATCCAGGTTGATATCACGAAGCACAGCATGGTTTCCGAAAGTCTTTGACAGATGCCTGATGGAAATAATGATTATCTGCTCCGTTACATATTTTAGAAGTAACTACTCTTTCCTGGTTTTTTTAAGTTCCGATTTGCAGCGGACTTGCAATCTTTTTAAGTGTGGCCACGGCAGACAGGGCAGCCAGATAGCTTGTTTTCGGGTTTTCCGGGGAAGGTACATTCTCTACCTGTGTAGTAAACCTGCCAAAGTCCCCTATTACTTCTATCTCATGCCTGTTCCTGTCACTGGCCGGGTCAACTATTATGCGTACCCTTGTTTTTTCCACACCGATACCTGCCAGGCTGATGGCAGCAGCCACATTGACATTTGCGGGAAAGGCTTTTACAGCATCATGGGCAGCACCCTCGAAAATTACCGTGGATTCCCTGAAACCCTCCAGGTCAATATTGTGTTCGACAACGTACGGTGCTCCGGCAAGAGCCCTGGGTGGTTTGGTCGAGGTAAGTGTAACAGATTCTATTCCAGCTATGGATGCGGATTTGATCCCGTCAATACCTACCACTGCTCCTGAAGGCAGGTATATCTTGCAGTTATTTTCCAGTGCCAGGGCGGTAAGCCTGTCCATTAGCCCGGAATCAACCAGGGCGCCTACACTCATTATCATCACATCACACCCATTTTCAAGAGCAGTAACTGCTGCTGACGGGACGGCTTCGGGTGCTGCAGCTTCCACTACAAGATCCACCATTTCGACCATCTTGCGGATCTTTACCATTCCTGGTTTACAGGACAGGCTGGAGCATAGAGTTTCCATAAGTTCTATGTGGTGTTCGTGTACGGCAATAAGCCGGGCACCTTCGATCTTTGTATCCAGGGCATGACAAATAAAGGACCCGATCGCACCACACCCTACAACTCCTACACGAAGCATATTAGCACACCTGTTTAGTATTTATTAAAAATTATCCAGTACAGTCTGTACGACAACTTTGAAATCATCTTTCAATGAATAATGATTGTGTTCCCTTGTCACATCAACACGAAGGATACCGAGACGGGTATTCATCAGGCCTACCATTGCAGAGACGCCTCGATAGTTCAAGTCAAAGCCCTGTTGTACAAGATTGTTATAGATGTCGTTCGTAGTATAGATTTCTCCGACCAGGAACATCTTCAGGACAGTTTTACGCAGATTAGTCTCATCATTACGTAAATATTTAATTAGCCTTTCTTTGACTTGATTATTGGTCTTGTTCAGTATTACCACCATCAATATTAATAAGTAAAACCGGGATTCAATATGTTCACTTTAAGGTAAATAAAAGTTGGCGTCAAATGGTGAAATCTACACCCATATCTATGGGAATTCGTTCAACAACCAACCTGCCATATGTGGGGTAGCATTCTTCATACCATGACCTGAACCGATCTCCAATTTCTGACGCAATCTCCTCCAGCACCCACCAGGCCAGTTCGACCTTACCATCCCGCAGCTCAAAAAGCTGCCGGGGCACGTCCAGCAGGCTAAGCATCCCGGTGATACCGTCCACATCTCCTTCTATCACTCCATAGAATAACGTACCGTCCGGTGTCACTTCATCAAATTCACGGCCCAGTATCCGGGCTGTTCGCAGCAGCCTCTTGCGCAACTGGACTGCATCCTTAAAGCGGGACGAGCAGAAATGTGCCTTTGACCCCGGGTCCTGCTGGATAATACTATATGCCACGTCCCTGCTCCCGGCCGCACGACAGCTTTCATCATCCATAGCAGAATAACCCCGGGCTTTCAGTGCTTCTGCATTGGTCTGTGAGAACTCCAGCTCATTCAGGTTGATGAACACATCACAATCCCTGGCAAAACCTGCAACCTGCTCTGAACCCGGCAGGGAAGGTATCTCAAAACCTGCATCTATGCCCAGTTCTTTTGCAATTTCCAGCGACCTGTCGAACCCTGACCCGGGCAGACTGTCCCAGATTTCCGGTTGCGGATGGAATCGTATTTCATCGAGTCCTGCCGCTTTAAGTTCTTTTAGGATTTCTCTGCCAGGGGGCAGGGCAGTATAAAGGTGGATGTGATGCTCACTGCCAAAGCTGGCTTTCAGTAGCCTGATATACCCAAGTACCCTGTCCTGCACCAGCAGGGGTTCACCCCCGGTTATCCCAGTGCCCAGGGCATTCATGCTGCGGGCCTCTTCCAGGATGTCATCATTTGAAGATACCGGGCGCTCGTTGGCGAATGTTACATCCTTGCGCATCCGTTTTTCAGAGACCGGGCAGTAGAAACAGCTCTTGCGGCATAATCCGGTTACGAAGAGTACCATTTTAGCGCCCTCGTAGCAGAGCCGGCAGCCGTGTGGAAGATGGGTGTAGAATGAATCGGAGTCAATTTCATGTTCCATGATCGGACTTGTATATGTTCTGCTGAACATTAAATTTAGGGCACCGGGCTGGAGACTTTTTATTATACTGAACCGTGTCTCACCGTTCATGGGCTTGATATCGCATACTCCTACTCTTGTAAGGAGAGCATAATGGCCCTCCTGAGTTCCCATAGTTTCCGTTTGATACCATGCTACGGTCTTAGACCCGTTGGATTCACATCACCTTGCTATGTCCCAGTTCTCACTAATATTACCACTATAAAGGACATTTATTTTTCTGAACACTACCAACACAAAGGTAATATATTCATACAAATACTACCAACATAAAGGTAATAAATCTTTACAATTACTACCAACGTAAAGGTAATTTATTTATGCAAATACTACTAACATAACCGTAATGGTCAATTCCGAAGATAACACCCGGAAAATATTGGATATATTGTATGAATATAATCCGTGGTGGAAAAGCAGTGAGTTCCACATTCCAAAATACAGGACACAATGGTTCGATTCCCTTACATCGGCAATGGATGATCCAGACATCGAGATCGTCTATGGTCCACGGCAAGTCGGTAAGACCGTCTTGATGAAGCAAGTTGTAAAACACCTGATTGAAAACGAACATGTTTTGCCACACAGTATAATGTACGTTTCAATGGACCACACATCCATCGACATGCTGTGCTCTGAGCCTGTTAAGGATGTAATTGATGTTTATTCCACATACGTTAAGCCATCCGGGAGCGAAAAAGCATACATTTTCCTTGATGAGATACAGACTATTGCTAATTGGAGCAGTTATCTGAAACAATTTCATGACTTGCAATATCCTCTTAAATTCACAGTTTCAGGTTCATCGAGTACTGAGATTGAAAAAGGCAGTTCGGAATCATTGATCGGAAGGTCGCGACTCCGGTTGATGCTCCAGTGGAAATTTGCAGATTTTGTCAATTTCTCTCTTTTCAGGGAGGAACATCCATCAAGGTTATGTGATATGGCCAACGCCGCATCAGTCAGAAATGCCCTCATTAAAAGGGATGCAGGTGCCATGTTCGATGCTGTATTGATGTATCGTGATGCATTGCTAAAGAATGGCATATCCATTGAAAAATATGTGGTTGATTACATAATAAAAGGCGGTTATCCTGCACTTTTAGGTGCTGACCTTGAAACCTCCAGGGATGTACTCATGGAGCGCTTCGGGCTGACCATACATAAGGATATAATGCGGATATTTTCTGTACGGAACATAAAGGGGCTGGAAAATCTTGTGCTGCGGTGCGCCATGCAGAGTGGGCAAATGACTGATTATCATAGTTTTTCAAAGTCCATTGGTATAAAGTATGATACATTTATGATATACCTTGGCTATCTGACAGATGTTTTTCTGATATCAGAGTCACGTTTCTATTCGAAAGCAAACAGCACTTTTAAAAAAGGAAAAAAATTGTATTTGCGGGATCACCCAACAAGGAATGTACTTGTTGGGCTATTGAACAGGCGTTTGTTTGAGTTTGGTGAGGAGACCGGTAAAACCGTAGAAACGATTGTTGCAGACCATGCATCAAGATTGGTGTATAGATTGGAAGGTCGTATGCAGAGCTATTACTGGAGAGGAAAAAAAGAAGTGGATGTAGTAATCAAACTCGGCACGATTCCAATTCCAATTGAAGTCAAGTATCAGGAACATCCCGATGATATACGAGGTGTAAAAGAGTTCATGAATGAGTTTAACACTGGAATTGGTATTGTGGTTACCAAGAATACTCTGCGGTTTGATGGTGATGTTTTGTTCATTCCACTACCCCTGTTCCTTGCAGTTTGCTGAGGGAGTGGTATTTTTTTAAGTTGCTTCAAGACCTTCATCTTAAGCCCCGGTCAGTTCGTGTTTGAATTCGAGTTGCGCCCAGCGGTCGTAGTTTATTGGTTCGAGGTGGGGGGCGGGTTTTAAGGTGGCAGTGCAGTGAAATGGATTTCGTGTCATTTTTGTCATTTTATATATTTTTGGTTCTGCTTATTTAATCGGGCGCACCAATTTATATTGGTCATTAATGGACATTTATCTGTCAATACTTTTCAAATTTGTCACTTTAATTTTGTTGCTTTTGGCTTTTGCGTTGCATAATTGCTCGCGCTCAATTAAAATGCGCGCGCGCATTTACCGCACATTTAACATATTCCATAATATGCACCACGTCTGTGAGATCCTGTCTTACAGCAATACCCCACAGCCGTTTATCTATCCATGATTTCGAGTAGCCTTTCAGTTCATAGATCTCTTTCATGCGTTCCTGTGCAAGTTCAGGATTTTCTATTTCCTTAATTCTTTCAGTGCCGACATGAGCAAGCCATCGTTTAAATGGTTCAGCCTTTCTGGAAGGAATTGATTGAATTAACCTGAATGCAGATTCAGTATTAACACAATCTGTGAACCGCATTTTCGAGTCTTCTGCGGGCAGTTTCAACCGTACCCAAATTGGGGACAGTTCAAGAGCTTTAAATGCACGATCCTTAACTTTCCCCCAGTACTGTCTTGGGTTGGGGCTATCAGTTAAAGCCTTGACTATATCTACAACACTAAAATACCATTCATCATTATGCCAGATTTTTCTTATTTGAGTATCCTGAAAAACGACGATTTTGTTATCCATGATTACCTACTCTGGCCAGTAGCGGGCCGCACACGTATGAAGCCCTGTGGGCTCCATACGTGGACTTGTTGTCATTCTTTATCATTCTTCCACCACCCGCACCCACGGATGCGCCCCTGCCTTGAAGCTTGTTAATCATGCCTTTTTTATCAATTTTATTTGTTTTAAAAAAGATATTGCGTCAGAAGCTTCTTTTTTATCAATATGCCATTCCAGTGCTTTTGCTTCTTCCAGAATATCTTCGGGTTTCATAGGTTTGTTTTTTTTTTTCAGAATATGGTGCATTTTCGCGGCGATTGAAAGGTTTTTATAATCATGTGCCACTCCATATCTCTTCATCTCAGAAAGTATATTTTTTATTTTTTCAGCATCAGATGACTTGGTTTTTACAATATCTTTCGCAATACTTTTTCCGGTATCTCCTAAAAAGTAAGTATATTTCCTTGGCTCGAAAGTTACATTAAAATCAAATGCAGGGAGTTGTTCAATATTTTCCGAAATAATACCGGTAGCTTTCAAACTATCAAGGCAATCTGTAATTTCAGAACTATATGGGCCATAGTAATAAGAACGAAAATCTATATCCAAATCCAACATTTCATTCAGAAAATACAATGTCTTTTGTAGTAGTGTTCTCCCAGCAATCATTTGTTTTTCACTATACAACAATGTCAAAAGAACTAATTCAGAATTAGTTAATTTCAAGATAATACCTCCTTAATTTCTTCAAATAATTCTTGCTTTTTCCTTACTTTAAATTCCAGACTGGCTTCTTGAGTAATTATTTTATCAAGGGGTGCATAAATATATAGCATTTCTTTCTGAGGTTCGATTGAGGCATTACTGAAAATCTTAGAAACTGAAGGGAATTGGTTTCTACTTTTTGTTCCTATATCTTTCACCATTATATTACTAATGTCTATTTTACCATATGATCGATATGTTGGATTTGAAGTACTATGCCTGTCGATAATTACATGTTCAGGTGGAATATCAAGAATATCTCCTATTTTTTCAGACATAGCAGTTCCCTGTGTTTTTGATAAGCTCTGGAATGAGTCAAGTAATACATCATCATTAAAGTTTCTATCATTTATTTCTATTTCAAATACTTCTTTGAATAGCTTACGATTTGCTATCCTTTCAAAATAATCTTTTGCCCAGCCTTTACTTTTCGACAATATTATTCTCACAAGTGTCTCGTCATCGAAACTAATAAAATTTGATAAGAATTCTGGAGTATCTTTAACATCATATATATTGACAATTTCTTCAATCTCTTCTTCAATAGCAAATTCAATACCCTTCACGAGCATAGCATCTGTAATTCTTCTTACTCGATGTTGATATACTTGAACATTCATGTGGTATTTGGCAAGTAATAACTGCTCTACAGAATAAATTCCCTCTTGATTTATACCAACTTGTGTTTCTTCTCTGCTTATTTCCACTTCAATTAAACTTTCAATTACCTTTTCAAGGTCAAAAGTCCCATATTTTACTCCAGCAAAATATCCATCTCTTAAAAGATAATCAATCTTATCTACGTCTAATGGGCCAGATACAATATCATGCTCTACCGAGCGCTTATCATTAATTTGAAGAAGTGAAGTAACCTTTTGGATTTCTTTCTTTGAAATAATATTTTTAATCTCGTCATTTTGTTGAATTAGAATTATACTTAATAATTCGTGTGCATTATCTGCCTTGTATGTTTTTAATAAGGCTCTATCCACATATTTTTCTAAAACATTCTCAGATACATGTGAAAAAGGACCATGCCCTATATCATGTAACAGTCCTGCCAAACGAATATTTTTTTTACATTCGTCATCCAATTTAAGAGATGTTGCAACTTTACCTGATAGGTGCATTACACCAAGAGAATGTTCAAATCTTGTATGATGTGCAGCAGGATAAACATAGCTGGCAAGGGCTAATTGTTTTATTTTTCGCAATCTTTGAAAGATACGACTGTTTATTATTTTCTCTTCTGTATTGTCGTATTCGATTAATCCGTATAATGGGTCTCTGACTTCCATTGTTATCCCTTGTTTTTTGCGTTTATTCTGAGTAAATACATCATTCTCCCTCCACCACCCGCACCCACGGATGCGCATGTATCTGCCGTATGCGCCCCTGCACTTCCTTATCCTCACTCAATCGCTGGTACACCTTCTCAATAACCGCCATGTTCCACTCCTATAGCGCCTGTTTTTCCCTCACCAGGCACACCAGCGTAATTATCCACTACTTTCGACAGAATACCATTCATCTTATTTCTTCCTCTCATTCAAAGAGAACACATCATTATTAAAATATTACCTAAAGCATTGTGAAAGTATTCAGTAATAATCTTTCCAATTTTGAAAAACAATAACCCAGCGGATTATCTGCGTTCATCCGCGTTCATTTACGGTTTGAATTCTCTCATATATCTGTCAAAAGACCATAAATTGATTTTAACAGGCTATCCTTAAGTAAGTCCTTAGGGGGAACAAGCTGCCATAATGGAAGTGTCAGGCATATCTGTGTAATATGAAGCAAACCAGAATTCAATAGGATTATTTATTTGATAAGCAATAGCTATACATTGTAACCAACCTAACATCCATGACCATGAAGCTGGAACTGCCATTTGGAAACACATCTGTATCACTAAATATCCCTGATACGCACACGATAGAAACAGTAGTCCCAACTAAATCCCGCATAACTGCGGACCCCGAGACCATTATCTTAAAAGCACTGCAAAATCCAATCGGCAGGGGACGCTTGAGCGAAATAGTACAGCCCGGTGACAAGGTAGCCATACTCGTTAGCGATACCACCCGCTCAGTGCCAACAGCAGTGTTATTACCTCCCCTGCTCAACAAACTACTGGCTGCCAACGTGGAAAAGGAAAATATCAGCATAATATTCGGACTGGGTATTCACCGGCACCAGACCGAAGAGGAGAGAATCAACATCGTAGGCCCGGATATCTACCGGGAATTCCAGTGTATCGACCACGATAAGGATCAGTGCATCCATCTCGGGACCACTTCAAGGGGGACACCTGTAGAAGTATTCCAGCCTGTGGCCGAATCGGATATTGTTATCTGCACAGGTAATATCGAGCACCACTATTTTGCAGGATATACAGGTGGGTTAAAGGCTGTACTTCCGGGTGTCAGTTCAGGCAGGTCGATTGAAGCGAACCACGCACTGATGACAAAAGAAGGGACTACCCCAGGGAACCCGGACTGCCCGGTTCGTGCCGACTTTGAGGAAGCCGGGAATATCCTTGGTGTTGATTTTATACTGAATGTCATCCTCAACAGCGATAAGAAAATAGTAGGGGCAATGGCAGGCCATCCTGTCAAGGCCCACAGGGCAGGGACTGCGGTTGTGGATGCAATGTACAAGCATACAGTGGAACCTGCAGATATTGTAGTTGTATCACAGGGGGGCTGGCCCAAGGATATAGACCTGTTCCAGTCACATAAATCCCTGGAGCATGTTAAGGCCGCAGTGAAGCCCGGCGGTGCCATCATCCTGGTCGCCCGGTGTAGTGAAGGACTGGGAAATGCCGTATTCGAGGAATGGATCAATGCAGTTGCGGGTCCGGAAGAGGCTATTGAGCGGTTGAACAACGGTTTTTTACAGGGCGGACATAAAGCTGCACTGGTTGGTAAACTGGCTCTGAAGTTTACGTTGTATCTTGTTTCAGACCTGCCGCCTGAAGTGGCAAGAAAAGCATATTTCAAGCCCGTTTCCAGTGTACAGGAAGCATTTGATGCTGCATCGGCAGATCATGGGCTTGAAGCCCGGGTTCTGGTGGTACCGTACGGCGGGTCCACACTGGTTACAGGTAGCTCCTCGCAGTCACCCGGTTAAACTTGAGGATGTGGGTATGCCTGATGATATTTACTTCTATGAAGGGACCAAAGGCAGGACGGATGGAAGATACAGGTTCTTATCTAATTTTCACAAAGCCATGATGATCATAGACAATAAGAAATATGCCACTGTTGAGCACTATTTCCAGTCAATGAAGCATGCAGGAACTGAACTGGAAGAAAAGATCAGGCTGGCCTCCACCCCTGCAAAAGCTAAGGAACTTGCGTGGACCAGGGAACCGCCGCCCGATTGGCCCGAAATAAAAGAAGATGTAATGCTTAGAGCACTGCGGGCCAAGTTCAGCCAGCACTCCAGACTTGGCGCTAAGCTCCTTGCTACAGGAAATGCCCGCCTGCATGAGGACTCGCCTACTGATGTGTACTGGGGTGTGAAAGGGCTGGACAGAAGCGGTAAATTGCTAATGATAGTGAGGGATGAATTGCGTAAAGAAGTATTGAGAAAATAGAAATTTCTGACAGGACTTACAGGATTGACAGGATACGATCCAATCCTGTAAATCCAGTAAATCCTGTCAAAAGATTTGATTGAAACTAAGAAAATTACCTATATCGATATCGAAATGCGTTTATAATTTACTATAGAGGCTGTCCAGTAATTCAAAATCCTAAGAAAAGGAAGAAGGATTAAGGCTTTAAATCGAAAAGTAAGCAATAGAAATCTTACTGAAAGTGATTGTTGGACAGCCTCTATACGCCGAGAAAAAATTTAAAATGAAGGTGATACTCGTAAAAAAGAGTACTATGGGAAGTTCAATAAGGTACCAAACGCTATGTTTATACACATAGACAAAACAATTTTTAAGTTAAAACACCAAGAAATAGTGGCTGTGGATTTTCAGTCTATAAATTGTGCGCCAATCTCGATCAACAATTCACCAAAGATCATTTTTTCAATAACCTGGGCAACATAACGCCGCCGCTGGTGCATCTGGATATCCTCATTCATCCTCAGTTCAGAGTCGATCTGGACACGCAGCAAGGCAAACCTGAACATCTTCTCATCCCCAATCTCCAGTTCATCCAGCTCTTCGATAATAAAAGGCAAACAGTAAGGATCGTCTATGGCCTTTGCAAGCAGTAGTATTTCATCCGGAACATTCTCTTGCTCAACAGATGCCGGTCCCAGTATTAATTGAAGCGTGTTAACAGAAATTTCCCTTTCAACATCAGAACCCATCATCTTTCATCAACCTGGAACAAACCTCCAGGTCCTCCATCGTATTAACATTCACAGCCAGCCTGTGGTTGTCAAGTATATAATTATAATCTCCCTGCTCCTCACGTATATTATCAGCATCAAGAATATTTATTCCAGAAGGTACTATCAACTGTCCGTCCTTGTTAAAAACTGTATCGGGCCGCAGCCCATTGCTCCTGCAAATAGACAACAAGCTATATACAGAAAGCGCAGGTTGGGGCACCTCATTGTATCTTAGTATAATTTCATCGATCATCCCGGAAGTGATCAGGGGCAGGTCGGCCATGACCATAATCACCGGTCCTTTGATGCCTGCCCCCTCAACGGCAGTCACCATATCAGAAACATAACCACTTCCAGGCGTATTGATCACATGTATGTCAAGGCTGCAATCTTCAAGCCATTTCAGGGTATCAGGCCCGTTGGAAGAAGCTGCTATATATATCCGGTCCACATGCCTGGCCCCAGCCAAAACATCCAGTACGTATTCGATGAGTTTCTTGCCATTGATCTCAAGCATGGGCTTCTCAATTGGCAGCTTCATCCGGCTGCCCCGCCCGCCTGCCATCACCAGGGCATCCAGGCTACCAGTCCTCCTGCATAGATGGTAAATATAGTTCCAAGTGCCACCAGGCGCGCCAGTTCATTAGAAGTACCGATACAATCCCCGTTTATCCCTCCGAAATGCCGGTTCGATATCACCAACACAACAACAGATGCCAGCATTGCCATCACCAGTACAACAAGTCCTGCCATCCCCATCGCCACCGTACAGACAAGCGCCGAAATAAGAAGACTTACTAACAACTGCCCAGGGCCGGTATTATCTGCTATCACAGATCCCATCCCCTGGTGAATGGGCTGGCCAAGCCAGGCTGTTGTGATCATGGAGTGTTTGGATGCCACTTCAGCTACAAGCAGGGATATGCCAATTCCAAATCCCCAACGAGTGCCGATCCCGACGGCTGCAAGCGACTGGATGAGCACAAATAAAAGCAACAGATAGAATACAATAAAGGCCACACCACCCGTACCCAGGGCCATGTCCTTTAATGCCCTGACCTTTTTCTCCCTGCTCCCGTGGGCAGTGATACCATCCCCAAAATCAGACAGGGCGTCCAGGTGGTTGAAACCTGTAAAACAGTAGATTGATATGATCATCAGTACTGAAAAAATATCTGGCTGGTCTGGAAGCAGGACCATTAATATAGTAGCTATTACTCCCAGTATTATGCCGATAAGTACCCCTGCCACAGGGAAAAGGTATGTCCGTTTTTGAAGTTGCACAAACCTGTCAGTTTTCCCTGCCGGTAATGTAGTTAAAAACCCAATTGCACCCAGTAGTCCGTCAAACAGGTTCATACCACCGCCCTGGTATACATGCTTGAAGATACTCCGCCTATAAGGCCTGCTATCACATCATCCATAAAGGGTCCAAGCTCCTTGATAATGCCTGGTTTAAGTTTGTCGAACCTCACATACTCGAACATACCCTTATGTCCGGCTATATATGTGGCTATGCTCATTCCCAGCACCTCATCACATACTAAAAATGTCAGGTCCCTTTCATACGAGTCCCTGCTGAGGTTGGGCAGCTTGCCCGACTTGCCTGCCTGTTCAAGCAGTGTACCCGCATAGACCAGGATACACAGGTTGGGGTCGCTTAAGGCCACGTCCAGTTCTTGCCTGAACACTGCCTCAGCCTTTTCTTTTGTTTCTATCCCTGGATGGGGTACATAGAGTTCCATGGCAGCTGAGAGGAGCACTTCTTCAGTTAGCCCCATTCCTGAGAGGATATCCCTGATATCACGGTCGAATGTGGTATCGATCACTTCAGGATCATCGCTTTTTGCTGCCACCGGGCTGTCTGAGAGTTTCATGTTTATTCACTTTGTATCCTGTTCATCTTATAAGGGTTCCCATCTGAATTATAGTCTGCTGCATGACAATCAATAAAATATTAACCGCAGATGGATGACGGAGCAAGAGATGCCTTTATTCTCGTTTGCCTGGGCTGACCAGTCACAAGGCTGTGAAACAGCTGGTGAGAAATACCAGAGGAGAAACAAGGAGGAGAAGCGCCGGGGTTGGGATTCGAACCCAAGTGTACCTTACGATACAACAGGTCTCGAGCCTGCCGCATATAGACTCCAGGGAGTCTAACGGCTCCGTTGGATTAGTCCGCTCTGCCACCCCGGCATTAAAGGGGCAGGATTGTGTATACTGTCACAGAATGACTTTAATCTTCTCATAAAAAGGGGCTACCTTAAAAGCTGACACAAGCCTGTCCCTGCTAGCTCTTGGGAGTTTAGTAGTACATATTTAATATGGTTATTATCCTTATCGAGTCACTAACTTCCCCGGATGCCCCCTGCCTGGCTACTGCGCCAAACGCGGGTTCCAGCTACCCGAACACAACCACACACCTATCCCAACAGCCACATCAATATATCCCCACACATCCAGATAACGCCTGCACCTTAACATCTTCAACATTAAATACTAACAAAGAAATGTACCAACCATGAACACACCCGCCATTGAGACATTCAACCTGACCCGCAAATTTGATGACATAGTAGCAGTAGACAACATCAATATCCAGGTGAACAATGGAGAACTATTCGGCCTGTTAGGACCAAACGGCGCAGGCAAGACCACACTCATCAACATGCTCTCCACCATGATAACACCAAGTAACGGCAGTGCAAAAGTATGGGGTGCCGACATCACCAAACAGCCCTCAGAGGTCAGGAAAAATATCGGCATGGTGTTCCAGGGTACCACCCTTGACGACAGGCTCACAGGCAAGGAAAACCTGGACCTCCACGGACGACTGTACGGCCTCCCAAAACAATTGCGAAAACAAAGAATCGCAGACGTACTGGAACTGGTCGAACTCAATGATAAAGCCGATGTGATCGTCAAAACATACAGCGGCGGGATGATGAGACGCCTCGAAATAGCCAGGGGACTCATGCACCATCCCAAAGTACTGTTCCTTGATGAACCCACCCTCGGACTTGACCCCCAGACCCGCAACCATATATGGGACTACATACGGCAACTGAACAAGGAAAAAAACGTCACCATCCTGCTGACAACACACTATATGGAAGAGGCCGACCACCTATGCAACCGCATAGCCATAATCGACTTCGGCCAGGTAAAAGCCCTGGACACACCAGAGAACCTGAAGAATGCACTTGGCGGGGACGTTATCATACTTACTGTGGAAACCGGGGAGCTTGCTTTACGACTATTCGACCTTTACAACAAGAACGGTTCTGCCGGAAGCGTCCAGCAAAAGGACAGCAGCATCTTTATCACTATCAAGGACGGGGCTGGCCAGATACCCCATGTCCTGAAGATCGCATCTGATGCCGGTATCAACGTCCTGTCTGTTGACCTGCACAGGCCCACACTGGACGACGTATTCCTATCCTACACAGGCAGGGCCATCAGGGAAGAAGGGACCAGCAGTGTTGACAGGATAACCTACAATCTCCAGGCAAGGAGGCGCTGATATGGCAAACCATGCGTCTGTTTTTTCTGAAAATATCGTCATTGCCCTGAACACAGTATATACCATGTGGCTCCGTGAAATGCTCAGGTTCAAGAGGTCAAAGAGCAGGATCATCGGTTCCCTGGCCACACCCCTGTTCTTCCTGGTAATCCTGGGTACAGCATTCAATTCATCATTCCAGATGCGTAGCGGCGGACAGACTGATATCGGTTTTTTAGCCCCGGGCATCATCGGTATGGCCATCCTGTTCTCATCCCTTATGGGGGGTGTCAGTATCATCTGGGACAGGGAATTCGGATTTTTAAAGGAAATACTCATTGCCCCGGTGCCCAGGTTCTTTGTGGCACTGGGAAGGGCACTAGGGGGTGTGACCACGGCTATGATACAGGGCACATTGATCATGCTGGTAGCATTTGCCATCGGGGTAGAATACCAGTCCTGTCTTGGGATGGCTGCCAGTGTGGGTGTGATGCTTCTCATCGGACTGGGATTTATTGGGCTGGGCATTGCCCTGGCCTCGTATGTCGAAAGCCATGAAGGGTTCCAGATGATAATGACATTCATCACCATGCCTGTACTACTGCTAAGCGGTGCATTTTTCAGGATAAGTGACCTGCCTTCGTGGCTGAAGACGCTGGTCTACCTTGACCCGCTTACATACGGTATCATGGCGCTGCGATATACCCTGATGGGCGAGACCGAGATTCCGATACACATATGCATTGCAGTTTTATTCCTATTTGCTGCTGCCACTATAGGTCTGGGTGGTTACATGTTCCAAAAGGCAAAGGTTTAGAAAAATATCGTCCTTAGAATTGGTTGAGGGTCAACTGGCGCCGCTTGCATTCCTCACCCGGTATCTCCACCGGATACACCCCTGTCAGGCAGCCAAGGCACAGGTCATCCTCGGGTATTCCGACAGCTTCCACCAGTCCTTCCACGCTCACATATCCCAGGCTGTCAGCATTGATGACCGCTTCCACACCTGCCACGGTCTTATGGGCTGCTACCAGTTCTTCCCTGGTTGCCATATCGATACCGAGATAACAGGGCGACATAATAGGCGGGCTGCCTATACGCATATGCACCTCCTCAGCACCTGCCTTGCGCACCATATCCACAATACGCCGGGAAGTTGTACCCCTGACAATGCTGTCATCCATCAGGATAACCTTCTTACCTTCAAGATTCTGCCTGATGGTATTGAGCTTCAGCCTGACCGCAGTCTCCCGCATATTCTGGTTGGGCATGATAAAGGTCCTGCCAATATACCTGTTCTTCATCAGGCCTTCTATATAATCAATACCCGATTTCTTACTATATCCGATGGCGAAAGTTATACCGCTGTCCGGGACTGGTGAAATAATATCGGCATCAATGGCATGTTCGTCCAGCAGCCTCTCACCAATGCGGATCCTGGTCTGGTAGACAAGCTGCCCGTCAATAATAGAATCAGCGCGGGCAAAATAGATGTATTCGAACACACAATGGGCAGTGTTCTTTGTCTTGAACAATTGGTGGCTGGAATATCTGCCGTCCTTGAATATCAGGACCTCTCCGGGCCGTACATCACGAATAAGCTTACCGCCGATGGTATCAATAGCAGCACTCTCAGAGGTGACCACATATCCCCCGTCCAACTCACCCAGGCATAATGGTTTGAAACCAAGGGGGTCCCTTACGACCACTAATATATCATCCACAAGGATTGTGAGACTGTATGAACCCACCAGTCTTTTCATGACTTCCTCGACCGCACCCAGAATATCAGTTTTAAGAAGTTCCTTGACCAGCAGGCGGGCTATGACCTCGGTGTCCGATGAAGTGAGGAATACCTGGCCTTCAGCCTCGAACTCTGCTATAAGGTCCGCACTATTTACCAGGTTACCATTATGGGCTATGGCAATGGTCCGGTCCATAAAATTCACTATCAATGGCTGGCTGTTCTCTATAGTGGAATCACCAGTTGTAGAATACCTTACATGCCCGATGCCCACAAAACCTTTCAGGTCGCTAAGGTTATATTTCTTAAAAACATCAGGCACAAGCCCCATACCTTTGAGGGTCCGGGCACTTTTGCCATCATGAACCGTAATACCTGTGGATTCCTGGCCCCTATGCTGCAGGGCATATAATGCATAATAAATCGGTAATGCAGCGTTATCCGATTCCCGATCATTAAATGCGAGACCGACAATTCCGCAGGATTCACGCAATAAGGTTCACCTGATAATTTGATTGTTAATAATACAATTAGACAATGTAAAGTTCAGTCGCCATTTAATCCGGATTTTCTCTGCCATTTATAACTTCTCATACGAGTTGTTTTTTTGAATCCGCATGCAACACAAACCTTTGTATGAATATTCAATGAGACTCTGCCGCAACGCCTGCACTTGATATGGATGCGCTTCTGCCTCTTTCCCATTGATGGGGTACCTTTCGACATATTATTCTACCTTTTATGATTGTAACTTTATGATTATTCCTGTTCGAGGGCAATTCTCTATGTGTTCAGAGTAAATATATATTATGGAGATCACACCGGCCTATGGTGAGATATATACCACATTGTCACCCCTGACCACTACTGTACCCATTTTTTTTTCATTTTCGGCATCTGATAATTCTTCTGCATTATCCAGCACCAGGTTCATGTGAATATCATAACCTTCAAGTGTACCCCTAAAAATGCGTTCGCCTTTTAGTTTGATAATGACAGGGTTGCCCAGTGCATTATTTAGAATGTCAAGTGGTCTTTTCCCCATATTTATTGCTCCTGATGTTATAATTTAAGTTATACTTCATTATGCTTTATTTATCTATCCCGTGTTTTCAATTGCGTATTTCTTTTACAAACAAGTGACATATCATTTTCATTGGTAAATGCGGATAATGTAACCATTTTCTTGTCTAATAGCATTGAAAAAGCTTAAATGCTAAACTATGAATATTGCTTCAAAGTAGTTATACGCCTACTTAAAATTATCGAAGACTTCTATCGAGGATTTCTATCGAGGATTTATATTGAAATCCTCTATTGAAATCCTCTATCGAATAATGAGGAATAAAATACGTGAAAGCAAAACCCAGGCATCAACTCCGGAAAACCCAGAAAAAAGAAATGATCAATACGATCAAGAATGTATTTGAGGATGCTAATGCCGTTATTGGAACAAAACGCATTGAGTTGGCCCAGGCAGAGAATTATGAGTTGATACTTGTGGATGGAAAACCACTCTTTTTCATTACAGATGGTGAGCCATTCTTTACTGTCCGGGGCGCATTGGAACTCCAACCTCAAAAAAGGCTTGTGATGGTAGATGCAGGTGCTGTTTCTTTTGTGGCCAAAGGTGCAGATATCATGCGACCGGGCATTGTCTCTGCCGACCCTGGTATTAAAGAAGGGGATATGGTCATAATTGTAGAGCAGACACATGGTAAACCCCTGGCCATTGGCAGGGCGCTGGTGTCCGGTGAACAGATGATCGGGGATAGTGGAAAGGTTGTCAAGACAATACATTATGTGGGTGACAGGATATGGAATATCGAAGTGTAACAGGGGGATCAACACGATGCTTACAGTAGCAGGAAAACAAAAACATATATGTAATGGCAATCGTATAAGTCAGTTAGGTTATCCTGTTTAGATTATTATAAGGGTGAATACTAATGGCAGCACTCAAAGAACTATTTAAGGGCGCAGCGAAATCCAAATCAAATGTTGACGAATATGTTGACCTTGATCTGAGTGATTATGAAGAGGTAATTGAGAACGAACCTGCAGAGATGTATATCCGCATTGCAGAGCTTAATAATTTGAATGAATTACCTGACCTTAAAAAGGAAGTCTATGATGGCAATATGCTTCTTGTTGACATTTCTTTGTTAAAAAGGGACAAATTCAATCTTGACCGTGCTATCAAGGAACTTAAACAAGTAGTTGAGGATGTTCACGGCGATATTGCCGGTGTGGGTGAAGAGCAGGTAATCGTTGCCCCTATGGGTGTCAGGATTGACCGTTCCAAGATTTTCGGTGGCAAATAGTGAATACGGACCCTGAACCTTTTTTTACTAAAACCAACTGTCCTCTGTGCCAAAACTCCATTATAATTACCTGGCAGCCGGATAATATCCCGTTCTTTGGCGATGTTATGCATACCTGCTCCCAATGTGACTGTGGGTTCAAGTATGCTGATACCATGATCTTAACCCAGCGAGAACCTATGAGGTTCACCCTGGGAGTGGAATCACCCGAAGACCTGGATATAAGGGTGATACGCTCTATTTCCGGGACTATCAGGATTCCTGAACTGGGAATTAATATCGAACCCGGACCTGCAAGTGAATCCTATGTATCAAATGTTGAAGGTGTACTGTGCCGCATTGAGGATGTCGTGGGAATGGTGACTCGGTGGGATGATGAGCCGCCCGGGAGCATAGAAAGGGCCCATGAGATACTTGGGTCATTACGGCAGGTGAGGCTGGGGGAGCTTGGTATTACTATTATTATCGAGGACCCCCTGGGTAATAGTGCTATAATATCTGATAAGGCCAGCATTGACATACTGACGCCTGAACAAGCCGAGGGTCTGAAAACCGGTGAGATAATACTGGAAAAGGATGAACTGCCGAATCATTTTAAAGGGTAGAGTGCCAATTCGGTAGTTACTAATTACTAATTCATAGGTTCGCTACTTTAAGTTCAACTATTTTAGGCAGGCTTTGGTAAAAATTATATGTCATGAACAAAACGAAGCAAAGAACTTAAGTATTTGGCACAAAATATAATATATAATAAATATTCGCATCATTCTGAAAAATATATATAGAATAAAATGCAATCATTTCTATGGGAGTGTTAAAAATGAAATCATTTGCAGTAATAAGAGCTGAGAATTCCACAAAAGTAAATGTGGCACTCAGGGACCTGGTCAGGTACGGTCATCTATCCTTTGATGATAGCCCGAAAAAACTGGACCCCGGAAAAGCAGACAAAGTACTGGAGGATGTAATGCATACCAACCTCAGGAAAAACTGCAATTCAGCGGCAGTAGTCCCTCTGGGGGACCATGCAAGTTCAGCCATTGGAAGATTAAAAAAGATCCATCCCCCTGCTCATATTATAATAGTAAGCCCAAGGCATGGTGCATTCTCATTACTTGCCAAAGACATTGACGAAATGCCTGAAATGGAATTAGGTACCGGAAGCGATGAGGAATACCAGGATTTTTAAGAAATCCTGGAATGGCAGATGCATCAATAATTATTAGAAAAGGTTGAGTCGTACCTTTTACTTACGTTTAATTTTGACAATGTCTCCAAGCGTGGTGCCCTGGAACCCGGTTCCATGCTCCATGGCATCATGGCTGACCCGTTCGGTGAGTTTAATCTCCAGGCTGCGTTCAAGTTTCTTTCGCAAATTATCTTCAGGTTTGATCTCAGAACGCTCGATCTTGCGTATCAGGGCTGCCTTTTCCTTTATATTCAGGCCGAGTTCCTCCAGTGTCCATCCCTTTGCTTCCCTGGCATCGCGAATGATCCTGCTATAATCTGATACGATCTCATCATCCATATCATCAAAGGATCGACGTTTGGTTTTTCTCATACCTGATTTGGGTTTGGGTGCAGCTGCAACAACGGGTGCAACCTTTCTTGAAACAGGGATCCAACCCTGGGGTGCCTTACCATACTGGGAACACCTACCGCAAACATCAAGTTCTGTTCCTTCAACAACTACTTTCCTTGCAGATCCAATAATCTCAACGCCGCATATTTCACACTGCATTATAATTCAACCTTCGAAAAGGCTATATATCGTATGAACTTAAATATTATTCGGAGATTAAATATGACAGAGATCATAGAAAACGACAGTGTAAAAGGGTTATCTGTCGACATTCCGCCAGAACTCAGAAATGATGATTTTTCACGATACCTTATTGATAGAATGCACCAGCTGGAAGAAAGGAATCACATCTTAAGGGAGCAAAATCATAAGATCGAATCTGAAAAACGTTATGCTGAGTCTCAAAAAATAAAATTTGAACGGGATTTAAGGACACTTACCAATGAACTGGAACGATTGAAGACCTCACCTCTTATTGTGGGCACTATAGTTGAAGTTCTTGAAAATGGCAAACTGATAGTAAGGAGCAGTACCGGACCCCAGTTTGTAGTTGGGATATCCAAATTCATAAAAGGGTCTGACCTGGAACAAGGTGCCCAGGTGGCCATGAACCAGCAAACTCTTGCAATAGTAGGAGTACTTCCTACATCCTTAAGTGCCCTTCTTAAGGGGGTGGAGGTCATAGAATCACCAGATGTGGATTACGTAAATATCGGGGGACTTGATGACCAGATCAGGGAATTAAGGGAAGCTGTAGAACTGCCCCTTACCAAACCAGAAGCCTTTACAAAGATCGGCATAGACCCACCAAACGGTGTATTGCTTTACGGCCCTCCCGGGACAGGGAAGACCATGCTTGCAAAGGCAGTGGCACATCATACAAGTGCTAATTTCCTGCGTATCGTTGGTTCCGAACTGGTCCAGAAATACATAGGAGAGGGGGCACGCATGGTCAGGGAATTGTTCAAACTTGCCCAGGATAAGGCACCAAGCATCATTTTCATTGACGAACTGGATTCTATCGGAGCCAGTCGATATGACGGCGCCACAGCCGGTGACAGGGAGGTACAGCGTACCTTGATACAGTTACTGTCCGAGATGGATGGTTTTAATTCCAGGGGCGAGGTAAGGCTGCTGGCAGCCACAAACAGGCTGGATATCCTTGACAAGGCACTGCTGCGTCCGGGAAGGTTCGATAGGTTTATAGAAGTCCCTATGCCAAACCAGGAGGCCAGAGAGAATATCCTGGGTATACATACCCGGAATATGGCGCTTTCGAAGACCATTGACTTCAATTACCTTGCAAAGATCACTGAAGGGGCCAACGGCTCTGAATTAAAGGCCATTGCCACAGAGGCAGGGATGTTTGCAATTCGAAAAGATAAAGAACAAATTGAGGTTGAAGATATGGAAAGTGCAATATCAAAGGTCTTGCTAAATAAAAACAGCTCAAGTACATTCTCAGAAGATATGTTTGTGTAAAAAATCATAATTTCCGTATCCACTTCAAATCTAAGGGTAATTTAACAATTATTAGACAGGATTAACAGGATCGACAGGATATACCGCAATGTCAATATCCTGTAAATCCTGTCAAAATACCATGCTTTTTGAAGTGGATACTAATTTCCCAAGTAATTTTCCAATATGTAGAATAAAGTAAAATATATAGCATTGAACAATAGATTAAGAGCAATATTGAACAATAGTGCCGGTCCGGATACGAGGAAAGATGAATGGATAATATCTTTTTTATTTTCGATGCAATTGATTTCATTGTCAGGCTGATGATCGTGGTAATCTTTTTCTTTATAGCTTCCACTATGAAAAAAACAGATCCTGATGTCATCCGGTCCAGGTTGTTCCTTGAATATGACCAGATTATTAAAGCTTTTAATATGATGTTTGTCGGTTCGATCTTTTTCTTTATTGCAGCAGTAATCGAATATTTGATCAATCCCACACCAGGAGATGATATGGTCCTTATTATGAAAATATCTCTCACAGTGTTCCAGATTACTGTAATATATTTTATTTTCATATTGAACACAGCCATAAGTGCAGTTGGGAGACGTGGGATGTAATATGGCAACATTAAAGGAAAAGCTTGAAGAAATTTTAATCCAGTTGGAATCATTGGGTGATATCAAGCTATCTGCCATTATCTCCCGTCACGGACTGTTAATGGTATCCAGGGCCACCCAGGATTCGGACAGTGAAGCCTTTGCAGCCCTGGCAGCCACACTTCATATGTCTGCTGAGTCCACTACAAAGAGACTCAGCAATGAAGCGCCTAATTCAATTGTTGTGGAAACCGATGAGAACAGCCTGATCACCTATTCTGCCGGTCCCAATGCCCTGATTGTAGTACTTGCCAGCAAAGAAGGGGGCTTGGGTCTTATTTTAACTGAGTTGAAGAAAGCTGCCAAAAGTGTGGAAAAACTGGTTTAGCTCCTGCTGTTTATTTTCCCAACCGGGTCCCATCAAAGATTTTATCACGTAAAACTTATATCACTGATATGAAGAGCCATGAAAGACTTATACCAGGATATCATTGAAAAGGATTCAAAGTATGTCTTCCAGAACTATACCCGCCAACCCATAGCCATTACCAGCGGACAGGGTGCATTGGTCCGGGACAGCCAGGGTAAGGAATATATAGATTGTGTTGCAGGGATTGCGGTCAATAATATCGGCCACTGTCATCCGGCCGTAGTGGAAGCAATTAGCAGGCAGGTGTCAGAACTCATTCATGTTTCGAACTTATATTATACCCGCCAGCAATCCGAACTGGCAGCCCGGCTTGTACCCAGGACAGGTATGGACCGAGTATTTTTCTGCAATTCAGGAACAGAAGCTGTAGAAGGTGCGTTAAAACTTGCCCGCAGGGCCACCGGACGAACCGATTTTGTTGCTGCAGAACACAGTTTCCACGGCAGGACCATGGGTGCGCTGAGCGTGACCCACAAACCGCAGTACAGGGAGCCATTCCAGCCTCTCATCCAAAAGGTGGAGTTTGTACCCTACAACGATGTGGAGGCACTGAAAGGTGCCGTAAACAACGACACGGCCGCCCTGATACTGGAACCTATCCAGGGTGAAGGGGGTATACGTGTTCCCGACGATGGTTACCTGCAAGCGGCAAGGGATATCTGTGACGATGCTGGTGCACTGCTCATATTTGACGAGGTGCAGACCGGCATGGGCAGGACCGGGAAGTGGTTCGCACATGAACATTCAGGTGTAGTGCCTGATATCATGACAATGGCCAAGGCAATGGCAGGTGGATTGCCCATGGGTGCACTGCTGGCAAGGGAACAGACCGCTTCAAAGATGCAAAAAGGTGACCATGCAGCCACTTTTGGCGGCGGGCCCCTGTTATGTGCGGCTGCCCTGGCATCACTTACAGTAATAGAGGATGAGGGTCTGGTAGACAGGTCGGCCCGGATGGGACGCTACCTGGTAGATAAACTGGAAGGACTTGAACTGGAAGCTGTGAGGGAGATCAGGGGAAAGGGATTGATGGTAGGTATGGAACTGTCAGTCAAATGCGGGCCCGTTGTCGACTATACAAGGGAGAACGGTGTGCTGCTTAACTGTACGTCAGACTCTGTGCTGCGATTCGTGCCACCCCTGGTGATAACACAGGAGCAGATAGATAGAGTGATAGATGTTGTGGCAGAGGGTATTGAGAGGGCTAAATGACGCATGCTAAGGAATTCATAAAGGGCTCCATCAAGGGAATAAAGGAGTACGTACCAGGCAAATCCACAGAGGAGATAGCGGCCGGCTACGGTATTGAACCTGGTAATATCATCAAACTGGGCTCGAATGAGAACCCGCTGGGTCCCTCGCCCATGGCAGTAGAAGCTGTGCGTAACATGGCTGATACTATAAGCGTGTACCCTTCGGTAGACGCTGCCGAACTTAAGCGTGCCCTTGCAGACTACGTGGGTTATCCGGAAGATAATGTAGTTATGGGTGCAGGTATGGACGGTGTGGTTGATACACTGATGCGACTCTTCGTGCAGCCCGGTACAGATGTTATTATCCCCACCCCCACGTTCTCATACTTCGGGATTGCTGTAGGCTCAGCAGGCGGAGTGCCGGTCTATGTGAAGCGGCTGCCCGATTACAACGTGGATACTGACTCTGTGATCTCGGCACTCAACGATTCCACACGTTTTATCTACCTTGTCTCACCCAATAATCCATCAGGCAACACTGTACCTAAAGCCGATGTCAGGAAGATCGTAGAATCCACAAGGGCGATTGTGTTCCTTGACGAGGCCTATGTGGAGTTTGCAGACAGAAGCCTTACTGGCCTGGTAACAGAATATGATAATCTCATCGTGGGGCGTACCATGTCCAAGGCTATGGGACTTGCAGGTCTCAGGATTGGTTACGCAGTGGTACCGCAGTGGATAACCAGGGAATATATGAAGGTAACCACCCCATTTGCTATAAGCAGGATATCTGTGGCAGCAGGACTGGCAGCCCTGCAGGACATTGATTACAGGAAAAGGACTATTGAGAATGTGCTAACAGGCAGGCAGTTTTTGAATGATGGATTATCTGGTCATTGCAAGGTATTTCCTTCCGAAGCGAACTTCATTATGATCGATGTGTCTCCAAAGAAGAGCAAAGATGTCACAGAGGCGTTGTTGGAAGAGGGCATCATCGTACGTGACTGCACATCATTCAGGGATGCGGGAGAGAGCCTGATAAGGATAACTGTAGGTACCCCTACCCAGAATATCAGGCTTGTGGACGCACTTACCCGTATATTGCAATTATAATATAGTCAAGAACATAATATCTTTGACATATATCCTGAACACTTTGCGCTCTTTGCGTCCTTTGCGGTGTATGATTTTGGTCACCGCAAAGAGCGCGAAGTCCGCAAAGATAGTCTAAATTGTTTGGTTTTTGACTATAATTGCATTAACGGGTACTTCACATGATAATCGTATTGACAGGTACTCCACATGATAATTGCATTGACAGGTACTCCACATGATAATCGCATTGACAGGTACTCCACATGATAATTGCATCGACAGGTACTCCACATGATAATCGCATTGACAGGTACTCCCGGCACTGGTAAGACCACCATATGCCACATCCTGGGTAAGAAGTACAGGATCATAGATATTAACCGGATGATAACTGATGAAGGACTGCATACCGGAAGGGATGAACTGCGCGGTTCACTTGTGGCAGATATGGAAGCACTCCAGGGACGCCTGGATGAACTGGTAAAGGGTGAGACCATAACAATAATCATTGAAGGACACTTATCCCACTACCTGGAAGGGAGCGATGCGGTCATTGTGCTGCGGACCAGACCCGGCGTACTGGCCCATAGGCTTGGGGAAAGGGCATATTCCAAGGAAAAGGTAAGGGAAAACATGGAAGCTGAAGCACTGGATGTGATACTGGTTGAAGCCACCCAACAACACGACAGGGTATATGAAGTAGAGACCACCACATCCTCACCCGAAGACGCTGCCATACTGGTGGATTCGATAATCGGGCACCTGTCGGCCGGTAACTTTGAGCAGGTGGAAAAGTATCTGCCAGGGCGGTTCGACTGGAGCGAGGAGGTGTTCTGATGACCCTCAACACCTACAGGCCGTATATTAGCTTCATCCTGGAACCTTCAGGTTCGGCCCTTGCCCGAATGGGTCTGACCCCGAACAATGTCTCTATGCTCTCGCTCATATTTGCATTACTGTCAGGTGTATCCTACTATTATTCCTTAGACAATCGGTTGTACCTTGCCGCAGCCCTTGTATTTGTTATACTGAATTCATTCACAGACGCCGTGGACGGCGTGATGGCACGCCAGAAGAACATCCAGTCAGACAGGGGCGACCTGCTGGACCATGTCATTGACAGGTATGCCGATACTTTCATCATCTGTGGAATATTCTTTGCCGGATATGCACACTGGATGATAGGAGCCGCCGCCATCACAGGAGTGCTGATAACCAGCTACATGGGCACCCAGGCCCAGGCTGTAGGAGTAGGGCGGGATTACGGCGGTATCATGGGACGGGCAGACCGGCTGGCACTTATAATTATGGTCACTGCCGCGAATGTTGTTTACCCTTTCGAGATATATTCTATGCAACTGCTGGGCTGGGTTATCGTGGTGATTGCAATCACGTCCCACTTTACGGCCTTGCAGCGGTTTTTACGCATCTGGAGTGAGATGGAGCAACAATAATTATCTAATTGTTTTATTGTTTTATGGCTTGTTAAATACCATTCCTCCCCACCACTATCGCCGTCGTATAACTAAACACCATTCTCTCATCCTTCACCCGCACATCCAGCCCGGACAGGTCTCCCTCCATCGATAGCCGCATCATCTCCCTGATCTTCTCCACATTCCAGGCCGGCGGGTCAGCCATCTCTATCCAGTGCCCGAAGTCAAAATCAGAACTCCCACCAACCTTGTCAACCACCACCAGCCCAGCCTCTTGCAGCATCTGCTCGATCTCGGATGCCTTGTAGTGTTTAATGTGCGACGGGTCCCTCAGGTTCTCCATTGTGTTCTGGTAATCGCTCTTTGAAGCATCTTCAGAAGATAACATATCCTCAATGACCAGCCTGCCACCAGGTCGCAGCACCCTGGCCATTTCATACAGGGATATCCGGGGTCCTGGGAAATGATGGAATGAGAACCTGCACGTCACCACATCGAACTCCGACTCCCTGAAGGGCAGGTGCTCCACATCCCCAACCAGGTTGTCGATGTTGTCCAGCCCCCTCTCCCGTGCAGCCAGCACAGCCAGCTCCAGCATCCCGGGCGTGATATCAATGCCAATGACCTCCTTCACATGAGGCGACAGGGCCATGGCAAGATTACCCGTACCTGTAGCCACATCCAGTACACGCTCCACACCGGTTGGCTCCAGCAGTCCCACCACAGTATCCAGGTCGGCCTGGTTCATCAGGGCACTGCAGGCCACATAGGCATTAGAGCGCTTGCTAAACTGTTCTACTGCCACTTTTTTTGAGTATGCGTTCATTCCGGCTCCTGTCTTACTATGATACATATTACTATTTTACCGTAACCGAATCAATTATATCTGCTCCATTCCAAGAGAATAATGCTATGGCACACATCATGGAGATCCTTGGACGTACAAAGGTGGTAGTAAAGGATGGTAAGGTAGTGGAAGTGGGTGAGCCAAAGATTAAGTGGTGCCCACTGTGGAACAAGGCCAGCGGTGTGGAGAATATCACGCCAGGGGTCGCCAGGCAGAACATGGAACAGCGTATAAGGGAATTCGGCATGTTCACACCAGGCAGGCGTTTTGATCTGGGCGTATTCGCCAGTTTTGGTATTTCAGAGGTGATGATGACTGCCCTTGCCAAAGGCCTGATCGATTCCACAGTAACGGTATGCGACGGGGCAGGGACCGTGGTCACATCCAGCCCTGCACTTGTCCAGGGTATGAATGCCCAAATATCGGGCCTGGTGGAAACCGACCCCATCCCTGAAGTGATAGATGCCATACACGTAATGGGCGGTCATGTGCTTGACCCAGCCACTGCCTGGATTGACCAGGCTGCAGGACTGGAACTGGCAGCCAAACAGGGGCACGGCAGAATTGCAGTATCAGTAGTTGACCCTGTCATGGCCTCGCAGTTGCGTGAACTTGAAGCCGGGCTTGGGATTCAGGTGGTATTAATGGCAGCCCACCTCACCGGCATCTGCCAGGATGATGCCAGGAACATGATAAGCCAGGTAGATATAATCACAAGCTGCGCTTCAGGAAATATAAGGGAACTGGTGGAACCTCTCATCCAGGTGGGTACTGCCATACCCCTGTTCGGACTTACCCGGTCAGGTAAAGAGATTCTGATCGAAAGGGCAAAAGAGGTGCAGTCCCCACTTTTGGTAAACACCATGCCCCTTCCCGTTTTGCCTGTAGAAAAACAGCCCAGGCCATTGGTTGATTAATTATTTGCCTTTTTTCCTTGTGAAATACCGGCAAGGTGCCTGAATTCATTTTCTGCGGTTTTAATGTCATTCAGTCTCTTTATTTTCTCCCGGTCAATGAAGGTCATTGTTATTTTCAATTGGTCAACCCCCTGTAAATTCTTCCCATTGTAACGCTGGGCTTTTTTTCCCACCGTTAAGAAAATGCTCACTTCGCTTGCATTTTCTAAGCCTACAGGAAAGTATATACTTTCCTATATGTTAAAAAATAGTTCGTTTTTCTAAATAAAAACATTTTGATACCAGATATGGTAAATAATCTATATTGATTATATTTAAAATTCGTAATTTTATTTTAGATGTGTGGGAAATTATTTATATGGGGACCCCCCATCAATAATTATGACCTGGCATAGCATAGATGCTGTAGACACAGCACTTAAAAGGACTAAAAGTGCACTGATCGATCCTTTTAATTTCTGGAAATGGATCAAACTTGGGATTATCATCTTCCTTCTTGGCGGCAGCGGAGGAGTCGGTGGATCCAACTATGGCGGTACTGGTCAGGATTTCAGGGGAATTGATGATAGTGGGGAACCATTAATTACAGATTCCCAGTTCCTGGAATTTCGTGAAACGTTCACCCAGTTCCTGGACACGTATTTGACATATCTCCTGTTAGGGATAGCATCTATCATAGGGATTATACTGCTCCTGTCCTATATTTCCAATGTCATGGAATTTGTCTTTGTAAATTCCCTTGTTACTAATGTCGTAACATTCTGGGCATATACACGTCAATACCTGCGCCAGGGTTTTAATCTGTTCATAATCCGGTTCGTCCTGGGTCTGGCATTTCTTTCCATATTAATAATCTCCATGCTGCCGATAGTCTTGCCGATACTGGATTCACCAGGTGATTTTCATATTGGAATGTTAATCGGGGGCATTTTCTTATTGATAGGTGTTCTGCTCATACTTGCCATTATCAGCGGAATAATCGAGTCATTCATTAATCTTTCCATACCCATGTCCATGTACCAGAACACCGGCATTATTGCTGCTTTTAAGAAAGTCCTGGGCTTATTCAAGGCCGACTGGAAGCAGATAATAGTCTACTGGGTGGTAAGGTTCTTCCTTAGAATAATAGTAGGGATCATTGTGGGGCTGGCAGCATTGATCCTGTTCATTGTAGTATTTGGCATCGTTTTCATGCTGGGCCTGATACTTTACCTTCTATTGTCATGGGCCGGACTGGGTACAGGGGATGCTGTGTTCTGGGTAATTATGGCACCCTTCGGACTGGTAGTATATGTTCTACTAATTGTATTCTTCCTGCTTGTGTCGGTGCCTGTGCCCGTATTCATGAAATACCATATGCTCAGCTTCCTCAAGTCATGGTACCCCGAATCCGGAATACCTTTCTTTGAACTGGCTCAGGAAAAATAGTAAATATTTAATTGAACAACGCCAAGATGTGCATGGTCTCATGCAATCTTGCCAGTTCTTCCTTTTGAGCAGGGCTAAAGTCTTTTGGGTACCAGGTTTCTACCACATCATCAGGGGACGGTCCATTTCTATAGACTTCGAACTCTGCGTTCATAATATTACTACTCTCATTGGTGTGGCCAAATCCCCAGACATGCCCTAGTTCGTGCAGTAAAATCGTGGTCTCCATGTCATTCTGGGGCAGGGAACTTTTGAATATTATTATGGAATCTGCGGCATAGGTGACACCAACCGAATACGGCTTTGTAGAGGCTGCATGCATACGGTTCGAATAATCCTGGTCTTCCTGCTGCCATATAGTATCCAGGTATAGGATATAGAGGGAGATGTTCCCACCAAACCATCCGGTCCGGTAGTCCCTGTTTTGTTCCTGGAGCATTGATGTTATCTTAATAATGTCATACCCATAGATCACGTCTGGAACCTCATCATCTTCAATATCCTGATCAAGGTATACCAAAACCTCCTTGCCTGAATACATCTCGATCTGCTGCTGCAAGGCTTCAATGGTTTTTGGTGTGGGTTCCATACCGGGCTGGTAGTCTATTTCGACTACTATTGTTTTGTATGGAGAATATTTTGAAAGGTACAGGGCATTGTAAGACCCGGGTATGTGAATCTCACCATAATGGACATAAGCCGGTATCAATATCAACACGCTAGCTAATGCTACAGCTATCACCAGTGTAGTAGTATAAATGACCAATGTTTTAAGGACTGATTCGCTCATCTGATTTCTTAAATTATATATATTGAATGTTATTAATTATTTGTTATTCATCCACATTGAATTCTATATTCCTGTTTTCCAGTTCCCTGATAATCTCCTGGAAGAATACGCCCTGTCCCTGTATGTGGGAGTGGCCAGCTTCACACAGGCGTCCTCCTTCCATACCGACACTGGTGGTCAGGGTACCACATGAGGGACTCCCCTTTATTCCGACCAGCCTGATACTGTGGCCTGCTTCATAGAGCATCTGGATGGTGTCAGCTGCAGGCTGTAGAATGCGGCGGCAAAAACGCCTGTAATTAGGGATATCCAGTTGCTCGGAAGTTATTTCCCACCGTTTAGGTCCAAGATAGATGATTTCCGGACAGGGAAGTTGAATAATGCTGCCAGTCAGGTCCGGGTGGCTGTGGGATTTTAGCCCTTTTAGCTGCACATCGGGGTTTATCAGGCAGTGGGCGATTACCTGTATCTCCTGCATGCAAGTGTGATAGGATACCATCGGAATTAACACTTTTCTCTCTAAGCGCATCAGGTACATTCATATCTAAAGTTCTTGCCAGGTATCCGGACTGAATGTGTACAGCGCCGGAACCGGTATGAGCGCATTATCCAACATGAAGGGTAGGCGGACGTAAGTATGATAGCGGGGGGCGGGATAGTGAGGGGACGAATGGTGGGCTGGGTTTTATTATTTGGTTCACCGCAAAGTGCGCAAAGGATTCTACTGCCATGGCTTTGCGTCCTTTGCGTTCTTTGCGGTGCAGTATTTCATAAATAATATATTTTAACAGCCACCAGCAGCTAACCAACACAACATACACTTCGCACACAGGGACCGCCGCATATCCATGCAGCCACAAGTGACCACAAAAGCGCCTACCTGCACCCACTTCCACAACTTCCACTTAGTGCATATGCACCCACACGCAGACACCAGCGCAGGGGGGAGATGTGCAGAAAGGAAGCAGGCTGGAATTATTTCAATATTAACCGCGGTTCAAAACTCACACGAATCCACAAGGCTGGCTGCCACACTGCCGCCCTGACGGGCTGCGGTGGCAGGGTAAAGTGCAGATGCCGGGGCGGCGGGAGACCATAAAAAGGAATGGGGGGTAGTGAAGTGGTAAAGAAGGGGCGATGTGTATTTGGTTTTTCACTTGAGCAGTTTTTCCAGATCGTCTCTACTTAAACCGGTTTGATGAAGAATGTCAAGTAATGTTCCTTTTGCAAGTTCTTTGTGTAGAGGAACTACTGTTCTATAGGTTTTACCAAGAGTAATTCTCTGCATTGAAACATGACTCCCTCTTTGACGTACCTCGATAAAACCTGCTTTTTTCAGTGCTGACACAAGTTTTTTTCCAGATAGGACTGGTAGTTTAGGCATGTGCAATTTCCACTGTGGTCCAGTATGGTCTTGACGTCTCGCTTGGCAGGTTTTCTATGCCAAAACTTTCAATATAGAGTTCTATTGCTTCTTTGATATTTGCTTGTGCGTCTTCAAGGCTTTTACCTTGAGATGTTACTCCAAGTTCCGGACATCTTGCAACAAAGAATTTTTCTTCTTTTTGAATGGAAATCAGGAAGGTCCTCATATTAGCCTCCGGTTGGATTATATTTTATCTTAATATCATTTAACTTCATTGCTTTTTATTCCTTAATTGATATTGATATTCCAAAAGACATCTTTTCTTTATGCAGCCTTACCAGCACAACCCCTTATGCACTCCGGGCGGCGGGAGAGTGTAGGATAAATGTCGTGTCAATGTATGAGGCACCTACCACAAAGAAATTGTTACCGTAACTTTGCGTGCTTTGCAGTGAAGTATCTTATAAATTATATATTTCAACAGCCATGGCCGCTGCCGACAGCACTCAACAACACCCACGGTTGCCGTTTGCACACACCACTCCCAAATCCAGCTCAACACATGTGTCGAAAGAAAGCAGGCTGGAATTATTACAATTTCATTATTAACCGCAGATGAACACAGATGAACGCAGATAACGATTAGTATGTATTTTAATTTTAACTATATGGTTAAAATTTGAGTATAATCAAATTTCAGTGGTGATATCTGCGTTTATCTGCGGTTCGAAGCTCACACGAATCCACAAGGCTGACTGCCACACTGCCGCCCTGACGGGCTGCGGTGGCAGGATAAAGTGCAGATGCCGGGGCGGCGGAAGAGCGTAAGAAAGAATGGAGCTGATGAAGTGCAGAATCACAAAAAAAGTGAATACACCAGGATTTCCATGGTCACAATTATCACAACAAAACCAACCTATTTAATATCCCAAAAAATTATTCATAACCCTACAAAAAATACACAAAACACCACACATCATTAAACCATGACCAAACCACCCCAAAATAAAACCCTACCGACCCACACCAAAGTACTGGGTTTCGGAGCACTGAACCTTGACAGGATATACTACGTAGACAGGATTGTCAGGCCCGATGAAGAAGGTTTTATCAGTTCCACAGAAAACCACCCAGGCGGGTCAGCAGCCAACACCATTGTAGGTCTGTCCAGGCTTGGTACCGCAACCGGCTACATAGGAAAAGTAGCTGGAGATGAAAGCGGCAGGATACTACTTGACGACCTGTCATCAGAAGGTGTGGATACAACAAGTGTCAGTATTACCAATAACCAGAATGACAGGAGCGGTGAATGCCTCATCATGGTAGACGGCAGTGGAGATCGGGGGATACTTGTAGACCCGGGTGTGAATGATACCATTTCCACAGCAGATGTGGATATGAACCAGATCAACAGTGCAGCCCTCATCCACATGACCTCCTTTGTCTGCAGGAATTCCGACACATCCTTTGAGACACAGAAGCATGTTGCAGCCCGTACAACCGCAGACATAAGCCTGGACCCAGGCACATTATATGCCGAGCTGGGCATGGAAGCATTAATGGAATTCATAAGCCGGGCCAGGGTGGTGCTGCCAAGCGACCATGAACTACAGCTCATGACCGGATGTGAGGATGTACATGAAGGTGCCAGTAGGCTCATCGATGCCGGGGCACAATGGGTCGCTGTCAAGATGGGGGCAGATGGATGCTATGTTACGAACGGGTCCATACAAAAGCAGATACCTGCGCAAAAAGTAGTGGTGGTGGACACAACCGGTGCCGGTGATGCATTCAATGCCGGTTTTATATATGGCATGCTGCAGGGTAAGACAATAGTCACCTGCGCCCTGATGGGGAACATCACTGCATCAATTAAAATAACAAAACGCGGTGCACGCAGTGGATTACCCCACAGGGACCACTGGATGCGGCTATAACAGGTCTTTAAGGTATATCCGGAATTTTTCTAGTTTCCCATCATAATTGCCAGCCGAGATACGTTTCACACCCTGTACCCCGGATGCTGCATACATAGCAGCTTTCATGGCATTTCCCACAGCTTTTTCATCAACACCGTTGATCACGATCTCGGGTATGGACTCTATGCCATCCGGCACTGCAAAATCCGGGATTTTTCCCTTTAACGTGGGGCAGTACGGATGGTTGGTACTGGGGCCCACCTCGGGATGTGCCTGCCCGGGATAGACCGGCTTGGAACCGGCAGAGCAGATATCAAAGGTCGATACCGCACCTTCCACGCCGTCCACAGCCTCCACTGCCCTGTCCCCGGCTTTTAGTGCTGTAGCTACTGAATCGCAGAAGAACCATACATTTCCACCCATAACACCCCTTGCTGTGCCGAGATGCCGTTCGATGATGAACTCCCCCATCATAAGCGGGAGCACGATGGCCTGCCTGCCGTACCGCTCTTCTTCGACCTGGTAGCCGTCAGCACAGTATCCTACAGGTGCCATCATATCAATGGAAGTCCCGGATTCCAGGGCATTGAACACTGATGTGGTGGGCACAACAAGGATGCCCTGTCTGATCCGCCAGCCCAGTTCCGAGGCCAGTATTCGGTCAGAGTCCTTGATATCGTTCACCCATATCTGCACAACAGCCCCTATCCTGCCATCAGGGGTGTCGGCCGGGTCAAGCCAGGCCTCTATACCGCCCTCGGATTTCCCAAATACGGTGGACGGCAGGGCAGTGGAAAGGTAAGCAGCGCGTTTGAGCCGCTTCTTGTCGCTGGCAGTGATGATAAATCTGGTAAATACACCGCTGAAGGCTTCGCAGTAGGTATCATCCACAATGATGTTATTTATATTCAAGTTCATACCTATCTTTTTAAGATTATTGCATTTCTTAGTTATTATATTTTCTCATTCTTTTTGCTGCCACTGTTTTTGTTGAATTTGAGCGATAGCAAAATCGAAATCCAGATTGTTGATGCATGGTGCATGTTCATACATGTTGGCCTGTAAGAGGATAACCAGGCCATAGTTCATTGAAGGTCTTATTGTGCAGTCCCAAAAGGTTTAACATATTTTCATAAAATACTATTCTACAATGAAAAATGTTGGATTACTGTTAGAAAGACAGCATATACATCTGGTTATATTAGCGGTTCTTCTGGCAGGAATATCTATTCTTGTTAAGACCAACAAATTCATGGATGGGCAAATTCTTGGTATCGATACTGTAACATGGTTCGTGTTTGCCATCGCCATTGCTGTATTGCACCAGGTCTATGTCTTGTTCTGCTGGCGGGTACAACTGCATTATTCACTGATCACCAGGTTATTTGGCTGGAACGGATTTACCTATTATTCAACAGGTTTTTTCATACTTGCAATATTAAGGATAATTTTCATAATACTACTGGCAGTTTCCAGCAGGAACACCCTGTCTGTGGACCAGTTCATATTGAACATCATGGCACTGGCAGTCACACTGCCGGCCGTGTATCTATTTTATTCTATTGGCAGGTTTTTTCCCTACAATCGTGCTGTGGGGATAGACCACTTTGACAAATCCTATAGAAATAAACCATTGGTAAAAAAAGGGATCTTCAAGTATTTCAAAAATCCAATGTATATTTTCGGGATTGCAATACTGTTGATACCCGGACTGTTGTATTCATCCGTTGCAGCGCTGCTGGTAGCTTTATTTAGCCAGGTTTACATCTGGGTCCATTATTATACGACCGAAAGACCGGACATGAAAAGAATTTACGGCACCGGTTAAGACATATTTCCATTACCTGAAACCCCATGTCCAGTCGGGACTGGCTAATCCTCCTCTAATTTTATATACTACACAGAGAATACTTTCAGGTCATGAAAAAAAGGTATTTGATCCCTGCTGTCTTATTGATGCTCATATTATTACCTGGTGTATCCGGTGATATCGGTCCCAAACCTTCAATGAAGTTCAACCTGGTCTATGAGACACAGGGTATACCTGAACTCATTGACGGGCAGCAGATTGAATGTGATGATGCCGGGTGCCTTGATGCAAGACCACTGGAGAGGTGGGGTCCCCAGGGTTTTGATTGTACACAGGACGAATGTAATTCCATTGCCTACGGGTATAGTCAATATCACAAGCTGGTTATCAATTTCTCAGACCAGCAGCGTCAGAGTAATATTTTTAAAAGCAGTTCATACTTTGCGGAATTTAACGTGAGGGTTACAGACACCGCCCTGGTTGTGGAGGAGGTACCTCCCCTACAGAGAACGACATCCGGTGATATTCCTATTTTTATAATAGCACTTGTGTTAACGTTAATACTGGAATTGCTTGTGGCTTTTATCTTTGTGTCAGTTAAGAAAGAGCCGCGAAGTATCTTAGTTGGTGTCCTGGTCGCAAATATGGTGTCACTCCCCATAGTCTGGCTGGTTTTCCCGTATCTGCCCTTACATTTCCTGCTGGTAATATTATTCTCAGAGATATTTGCAGTACTGTTCGAAGGATATTTCATTTTCCTATTCACAAAAAAGACTTTGGCGCTGGTAATGTCACTGATATTGAGCCTGTTGATGAACCTATGTAGTTTCATTATAGGCGGGATTATTTTTATTTTCCTTGTTTAGCCACCATCAACCCACACAATACGTAACCATCTTGCGATCCTGCTTCAAATCCTCTGGGTCGTCCTCCACATCCACATGTGGCACCCCGTACTCATCGTTCATCCCTGCCACAATAGTCTCAAAATCCGACCCCGCCATCAATTCCCTTAACAGCACCACCACAGGCCCGATAATAATATAATTACAGAACCACTGATGCAGTATCAGGTCCACCCCTTCATACCCCACATACTCCCGGAACACGTCCCTGTAATACATCTCACTCTTGCAGCAATCAAGGTAATACAACTGGTATGGTTTCCTGCCCGGATGACTGAATCCTTCCTTCATGGCATCGGTAAAACAGCTCACATCATCGCTCAGGCTCAAGTGTTTCCCGTATCCTGCATGGCTTTTAAGATACACTAGGTCCTCATACGCCAACGACTCACGCCAGAGTTCCTGCAGGCCCCCTGAATAACTCCGGCCATGGACCAGCCTTATCCGTGCCCTGATACTGTTACCATTGTGGTTGAACACAGTTTCAAAGATATCCAACCCGACCTTGTGCCCGGTAAGCTCAAAACCGGTTTTCTTAAGTTTGAGCCTGGCCCCCTGGAAGACACTATAATCATAAAAAGCACCGAAAGGGTCAGGTCCTATCAGGAGGGTGGCGTTGAATTTGCCGTCACCAAACATCATATCATATCTGGGGGCAGTACGGGCAGTTTTTTTCATTTCGTGGCATTTTGTCTATTTTTTACAAATATAACATTAACGTATCATAGAAAATAAGAGAGAGCAAGATTGGGATTCAATGTAAAAAACCATTTATAAAATGCCATAGAATATTTAAATGTACGAAAAAAAAGGGTGCGACTATGGAGCAATCAGGCAAACATCAAAAACAAATATTAAGGGTCTCTTTGCTTATGTGTGTAACATTTTTATTGATAATAGTATTTCTCGGATATACATATCTGCAAAACACCTCCCAGATGCTTGAAGATGCAAATGAGAACGCAGAGGCCCAGGCCAAAGACGCTGCCGGTGAGATCGGAAACAGACTTGGTGAGCTAATAACCATCTCCAGGTCCATTGAAGATGGTCTGAGTTCCGGTGAACTACAGGATGAACAGGTCAGTGCAAGACTCAAGAATACGTTGCAAGAACATCCAGACCTGTATGGTGTGGTTGTGGCGTATCAACCCTATGCATATAATTCAACAACCAGGCTTTATGCCCCCTATTATGTATGGGAAGAAGGAGAACCCAGGCTGATCCAGGTTGAAGATATGTATGATTACACCAACCCAGATATTCAAGATGGCCCCCATCCCCGCACCGATTGGTACCACCAGCCATTGGATGAAGGAGAAGGCTGGGTCGAGCCCTATTTCGGAACTGCAAGCGATACATTCCTGGCATTGTACGGCCTTCCTTTTTATCATAGGAATGTATCAAGCCGGGAAAAAATCCCTGCAGGAATTACTGTTGCAGTTTATTCATTGGACGGCGTAAGGGACATGGTGGATTCACTTGATATGGGGGGTACAGGTTATGGTTTCATCATCACGGAAAAAGGAACAATAGTCTCCCATCCCATCAAAAAATACCTGGGCAGAAATATTGCAGATCTACAACAAACAGATAAAACCCTGCAAGCAATAACCCAGAATATTGTTTATGGAAAGCATCAGGTCATTTACAATACGTTCACAGACCAGACTTCCTGGGTCTTCCATGAGCCCATACCATCCACAAACTGGACGTTAGGAGTAGTATTTGTAGAAGACGAGACATTTTCTGCTATAAAGACGTACCAGCGACATTTACTCTACACAATTACCATAGCAGCTATAGCATTTTTATTTTTCTTATCTATTCTCATCCTCGGCACATACAAAGGAAATAACCTATGGACTATGGCTATTTTCTTTTCTGTTCTTTGTATGGTCGGGATGAGTCTTATATGGTATCTTGCACTTGATGACCAATCCGGATATAATAGTGATGATGTAGTAATCCTTGACCAGGTGGGTCTTGAAGTAGCCTTGCATAAATTCCAAAACACTATTGTAACAGCTAATGAAAGCCCTGGAGAACTGGTCATGGTTCCTACAGGTATTTTTCTTCAATCGTTGGAGTTTTCCAGTGCTAATAATGTGATCGTGACCGGCTATATATGGCAGGACGATCCATACGGCAATACCAGTGGACTGTCACGGGGTGTTATCTTTCCTGAGGCTGAACAGATACAAATTAGTAAGGCTTATGATGATGGAAGTGTCAGGGGATGGTACTTCTGGGCTGTGCTGCGTCAGCCTTTTGATTATTCAAAGTATCCCTTTGACAGTGAAAATGTATGGATAAGAATCTGGAATAAAGATTTCCACAATAACAATATACTGGTTCCTGACCTGGATTCATATGAAGTTATCCGTCCGGATACTAAACCCGGATTAGAAAACGATTTTGTCCTTGAAGGTTGGGAGGTACAGGACAGCTTTTTTAGCTACAGGATAAATAGTTATAATACTGATTTTGGAATTGAGGACAGGAAGAAGAGTGTTTCACCTGAACTCTACTTCAATGTAGGTACAAAAAGGAATTTTATGAGTTCCTTCATACCTGACATGGTTCCGATTATTGTTGTGACTTTGCTATTATTCGCTGTTTTAATGATATCTACAAAACATGAGCAGAAGAAAGACCTGTATGGTTTTAATTCGTCTACGGTTTTGGCATATTGTGCTGCACTATTTTTTGTTCTTGTTGTATCCCATGTTTCACTTAGAGAAAAACTGCCAACTGACGGAATTATTTATCTGGAATATTTCTATTTTATACTATATTTCGCCATACTGTTTGTATCTGTTAATTCCATCCTGTTTGCTTCGAATACCAAGCTTAATTTCATCCATTTCGAGGATAACCTGATTGTGAAGCTCCTCTTTTGGCCAGTTATCACAATGCTTGCATTAGGAATTACGCTGGTTGTTTTCTATTGATCGTACTACTTCAGGATAATATTATAATTGAGAATGTATTGATTATTAACAAACGGAGCAAATCACATGGATATACGACTTATCGATTTTGAAAAGGAAATCAAAAAACTGGAATCGCCCCGCTGCCCCCATGACATGGTGTTCATTGACGACTCGCTGCTTCGCGCCGTGCTGTGTGAGGGTAAAGGCAAATGGTACGTCCACGATTACGACGAGTTCTTCCTTCACCACAAGGGCAGCGTGGTCATTGAATCAGACAATTCTACCATTGAGCTGAAATCCGGCACTGGTATACTGGTGCCTGCCGGAGTGCGGCACAGGACCAACTCGGAAAAACCGGCTGTGTTCCTTGTATTCAGGCACAAGCAGACCGCCTGCATGCTGGCGTAGGGCAGGATGGAGGGGCATGGGCTACATAAAAAAACTTGAAGACATTAATCTTCCCATAGTCATGCTCCTGGCCCAGCTGGTTACATATCCTTTTGCCATCGGCATCAGGAACCATGAGGACCCGGTTGGCAACGTTATCAGTGCCCTGCTTATCATAATTCCTGTATTTGCCATGCTGGGCCTTATCCTGAGACTATTCTTCAAAAGGATACATACAGGAAAAAATATGGTGGTTTTTCTTGACCACAGGGGAGTAAAGCTCAAAGAGATTCCAGGTCTTATCGGCATCATGATACCTATGTCATTAGTAATGTTTATCGTGCTGCTTTACGGCATTATACTCTTCATCTATTTCTTCTTCATTACCATACCCCTGTACCTCATTTTCAGGTTCGGCAAGAAAAAGGGCATGAGGAGTCTGCTGAAATGGCTGTTCAGACTGGAGGCAAAGGTATGTATCAGGCTTAAGCGGTACGAACGGCTGGGATATGTGCTGCCGTTTGTTTTCGGCATCTTGTTCTCGCTGGTACTGACACAAGGGTATGTGGCACATGGAGTGCTGTACCTGCTGATACTGATGCAGTTCTCCTTTGTAGTGGCACTGTATAACGTGATAGGGCAGCAGGAAGTACTTATCCAGTGAGGGTATCCAGCAGATGGTCAAAGCCCCGGATCCATTCATCAAAATCCATTACATAGTCTACAGCACACACCTTGCTCAAGTTGCGCCCCCTAACTAGTTCCCTGATGCGTTTACCGCCTGCTATTGTTGTGTCAGAGGGGCCATACGGATTGAACATCATACTCTTGAACACATAATCACATATGAGGAACACGTCCTCAAAGAAATAACACGTAAACCCAGGGGTATGTCCGTCGATGTGATATGCCTCGATCCCGTCCATTTCAAACCCGGTCTCAAAGGTACGATCAAAGGTAAAACCCCGGCACAGGTCGAATCTGGAATCTGCCTTATGGATACAGACATTTGCTGAAAAATGTTCCCTGTACTGGTTGGAGGCTCCCAGGAAATGGAAGTGAGTGAACAAGATAGCATCCATTCCTGCCAGATCGATATCAAAACATGATGGACAGTCTATTATGAAGGATCTATCGTTAGTGCGTATACGGTAGGCTGCATGTTCCAGACCCAATCTGGGTGTTGAGTTCAATCTGGACACATGATCTGTGACCTGAGTTTCCACTACGCTGTAACGGGCTGAGCATTCCTCAGATGTTATGAACTTCTCTTTTGGGGCACCGCAGAAAGGACAGCGGTCAGGCAGGTATCCCACCATGTTGTAACCGCATACTGTGCAGACGAATTGTTCATCTGCCATTTCATTTACTCCGTAAATACAGATAGTTTGCTAAATTAAAAAAAGGGATTGGTAACGTATACCAATCCATATATCCATCAAGGCATTGGCGGGTAAGGATTCATGTAATTGGGCATCAAAATCTTCCATTTCATGTATTCCTGCCTCCAATTAATAAAGGACCAAGTGTCCGATTCATCAAGTCAATCCCCTATGTGATCTAATCGATAATTCCAACGCAGTTACTGCATTAAGGAATTGAAAAAAACTCAGTCTTCCCGTTCCAGTTCCTGGACCACATCATTGACGGTCAGTTCACCTTTAGCTGCCCGTTTCACCATAGGATAAATGAACGAACAATCATCCAAGGCGTTCCATCGTGCCTCTCCCACTTTCCTGATTACTTCGTTCATGACCTTGCCGCAATCCTTGCAATAGCTGGTTTCACTTTCTATTCCGCATATTTCACATTCCATATATGTAACCCCATTATGCATGTTAGAATTTAAAGTATAAAAATATTCCCTATTAATAATGATCAATCAAAAGAGTTAAGTACTGAAAATCCGATCGCCATCATACGAATTTATAATGTTTTGAAAAGGAAAGAGGAAGTATGGTTTCAGTTGGACAAGAATTATTGGTACTGTCCTTGACCAGAATGCAAAAGCTGATGACCTGTACAATTTATACACCGAATCGATTGCTTCAGGCAAAGTAGAGGTTCCAATGGATTATTCCCTTACACAGGATAGAGTGAAACGGTGGGTGGAACTGGCACAACCGGATAGATAAAACATGGTTTTTGAAACCTATCTGATCAGCCTTAATGATAGTATTTCTCCCACTGAAGTGGAACATATTTTAAAAACACTTACCAGCTTAGGCGGGAATGTCAATATGGTTGTGAAAAGGAGTATCATTGCCAGTTTCGATAGTGTCCAAGTGGATATCATGAGGAAAAAACCAGGTTTCAAACTCGTAGGCGGCATTAATTTTAAGGGACGAAAGGTAAGGAAGATCGTGAAAAGGCAGTTATGATCAACCGTGCTGCAATAATTTTATTATATTCCCGCCCCTATACATCCATCCTATGACCGCTGATAATCTCACTATCACAGAAAAGATTTTTTCAAAAGCTTCAGGCAGGCCCGTTCGTGCTGGCGAGTTCGTTATGGCAGACATTGACTGCGCCATGACCCATGACATCACCGGACCCCTGGCTGTGCAGGGTTTTGAGGAGATCATGAAGGACAAAGCCGAGTCAAAGGTCTGGGACCCGGACAAGATCGTTATCCTGTTCGACCACCAGGTGCCTGCTGACTCGCTGAATGCGGCAGAGAACCATATCATGCTGAGAAAATTCGCAGCCGGCCAGGGCATTACCAATTATGACGTCTTTGAGGGAGTGTGCCACCAGGTTGTACCGGAAAAGGGCTGGGCCAGACCCGGCGATCTTGTGGTGGGCAGTGACAGCCATACCTGCGCCTACGGCTCGCTGGGAGCATTCTCAACAGGCATAGGAAGTACGGACATGGCTGCGGTGTTCGCTACAGGCAAGCTGTGGTTCAAGGTGCCCCAGACCATCAGGTTCGAGGTGAACGGACGCCTGCCTGATAAGGTGTACAGCAAGGATATTATCCTGCACCTGATCGGGGATGTGGGTGCCGATGGTGCTATGTATATGGCGGCAGAGTACGGTGGAGAGGCAATAAGGCGCCTGGATATCAGCCAGCGCATGACCATAAGCAACATGGCAATTGAGATGGGCGGCAAGGCAGGCATCATTGAGCCTGACGCCACTACTGAAGCTTACCTGAAAGAACGCATACCAGGTTTCACACTTGACTCCAACTGGAAGAGCGATGAGGGGTGCGAGTATGCCGATTTCCGTGAATATGACATCTCAGACCTGTCACCACAGGTTGCATGTCCACATAATGTTGATAACGTGAAATCTGTGGAAGAAGTGGAAGGCACCCATATCGACCAGGTGCTGGTGGGTTCCTGTACCAATGGCAGGTTTGAGGATATCAAGATAGTAGCTGACATCATGGGTGATGAGCCTGTGGCAAAAGGCGTGCGGCTGCTGGTCATCCCGGCGTCGCGTACTGAGTATATGAAGGTGCTGCGTGCCGGACTTGTGGAGCAGTTCATGGAGGCTGGCGCAATTGTTGAGAGTCCCTGCTGCGGACCCTGTATGGGCGGCAGTTTCGGGCTGCTGGGTGACGGCGAGGTAGGGCTTGCCACGTCTAACCGCAATTTCCAGGGCAGGCAGGGCAGTGCCAAAGCTTTTGTGTACCTGTCATCACCTGCCACTGCGGCGGCATCTGCGCTTACAGGCGAGATAACTGATCCGAGAAAGGTTTAATTGGGTGTTGGTGGTTTGATTGTGGGATGCTTTCTGAAGTTGTTCAGGAAGCATTATATTTATGTGGGTTTCAGGGCATAGTAAGGAAGGAATATGCAAATCTATATTAACAAACGAGATGGAAAAACGGATGGTAGGTATTGTATATAGACCTACGGTAATTAAGTTAGGGATATAGTGACTTAGAAAGGTGGTAATAAAAGCATGAAAGAAGAAGAATCGTCCAAATGTATGCATACGCAGTACCAGATATACTACTAAAATGGAAGGATATGCGCAATACAGATATACCTAAGTTATATGAAATTTACGACTCTCTTATTTAATAATTTAAAAAATCCATTTTCAAATGAATAATTATTTTCCATTTATATATAAACCAGAAAAAAGCATAACAGTTTTGAAACAAACTGAAGATTTCTTTGAAAAAAACCCAGATATTATAAGAAAAATTAAAGAATTGAGCTGGATTTGTGACAGTATTGGAAAAACAGTTCCTCAAACGACAGAAAATTTTAGGTATGGTCATTTTTTTCCATACACGGAATCTTGGGATGAACTGCAAATATCCTTTAATCTTGTAATTTTTGGTTTTTATAAACAAGCTTTTATGTCATTACGTAGTGGACTTGAGTTGGGTTTGCTATCCGTCTATTATAACATAAACGATGATGGTCATCTTGAGGTACAAAGTTGGCTAAAATCAAAGGATTCACGGGAAGCAGACACACCT